>ERZ1026894.370-NODE-370-length-33935-cov-5.268064_pt1 | contig 33935 bp, 23 predicted proteins | sample MGYA00380177_ERZ1026894 | MGnify/ENA primary metagenome ERZ1026894 (study PRJEB33269, sample SAMEA4719813) | human gut metagenome | biome: human-associated habitat; feature: organic feature; material: feces | place: Cameroon | collected 2013-10 ... | reverse complement strand
TTACGTTTCTTTTTAGGGGATTCCCACGTCGCTTTGCTCCTCGGAATGACATTTGAGGCGGTTTGCCATAACCTATGCGCCGTTTGAGCAAATATCACTTACGTAAGGCGCAACTACTTTACGATTTCTCCCGTTCGCGCCGATTGGTATATAATCCAATACCCGTTTTCGCTATCGCCGACAGGAAGCCAAACGCAGGCGTTTTCAAGTTCGGAAGGCGGGGTTTGTTTGGAAGTTGCCGGGACGCCGTAACATATAAAAGACGGTTCGTCGTCATTGAAAAGCAAACCGACCACATAGTAGTCGTCGGCGGTTTGCACATGCACCCATTTTGAGTTTGCAACAGCTTCGTTCAGTGTTTTTTCTTCGGGATAGCATACAAAAAGCTCGTCTATCTGAGGCTTGACCGCATAATAAAAATTGTTGCCGTCATACTTTGTCCATTCATCAAGATTTAAGTCTTTGAGGGTTGCGCCTGTTTTGAGGTCTGCGTTTTTTTGTTCGCAAACGGTATCTTCGGCGGCTGCGGTATGGTTGTCAAAGAAGGATTTTACGGTTGATTTTACGGCGTTTTGTTTTTGGAACTCGTCGATTCTTTTCAAAATCTTTCCGTTTGGGATATTTCCTCCGAACATTGTAACGGAGCTTGAACGAACGACGCATCCGAATTCGCCATTTGCACAAAACGGCACTTGAAATGTCGTATTTGTGTCATAAAGCTTGATTTGTGCGATATTGTCCCCAACCAAATACAGTGAAGCGTTTGACGGACGAAAGTCCAGGTTGCATGTGCCTTTGACTGCGCCGTCCTTGCCTTGTACGCTTTGCATTTTTACGATTCCTTTATGTCCCGCACCGCTTAAAACTACGATTTCTTTTTTATTGTCCATGCGTCACCTCTCGTATAAAGTTATGCCGAAGAGGCGGCGACTATTCTTTTTAAGTCTTGAAAAAACGAGGCAATCGTGCATGATGTTTTTTTGCGGCAATATGCTATCGTTCCGGCGGTTGTTTTTGTCGCATGCACCCTCGGTTCGAGAAGGTGTGAAAGTGCAAAAGAAAGCTGCAAACGACCATAAAATATCCACCTAATCGCAGGCATGAACATCGAAAGTTGTCACGCCGTTTTATTTTGATATTTTTTTTCATATAAATCGGTAAAATTGTATGGATATTTTTTCAAATATTGTATGGACAACAAAATGCTACCGTGTTACTATATAGACATATTGTGCGATATATGTCGCATGATGACGATTGCCGATTTGCATGGTTGATTTCAATTTTGTTTTTCGACACACCGCAACAAAAAATTAAGGATTTTTCCGAAATAATACAGGAGTAAATTATGAGAGATCTCAAACACTTGCTTTACTTTGAGAACTTGCTGCAAGAAGCCAACAACGAGCTAGTGCAGAAAGCGGTCAAAGAGGACGGCAAACTTGCGCTCGGATACACGTGTTATCACGTTCCCGAAGTGCTGCTCAATCTCGACAATTGCGTAAGCGTAAGATTGCGTGCGCCGCGAACGGGGTCTGTGGATATTGCCACATACTATCTCAGCCCCTTCATTTGCGGATTTGCAAAAGCGTTGCTCGAGAGAGGCATAGAGGGCGGTTATGGTTTTTTGTCGGCATTGTTTGCGGGTGAAACATGCAGCGAAATGAACAGAACAATCGAACATTTCGAGCTTCTTCGCCTTGTCGACAACGACAAATTTTTCGTCAGCATTTTCGATATGCCGTTCAAGACCGACGACCACTGTCTTGAAAGCTATGTCAATCAAATGCGCTTGAAAGTTTTGGACAAACTGAAAGACGTTTACGGCGTGGACACCTCTGACGAGGCGATGAGAAAAGCCGTCGAGCTTCACAACAGAGTTTGCCGCGCAATCACCGCGATCGGCGAGTTCAGAAAGGAAGAGAATCCGCGTATCACGGGCTATGAGTTTCACGTGCTTTGCCTTGCGACATTTGCTTGCCCCAAATATCTCATCGTTGACAAACTCGAAGAAACTCTCGAAGAGATCAGACACAGAGAACCCGATTCCAAGAAATTTTACAGAGCGAGAATCGTGCTTGTCGGCAGCGAAATCGACGATCCCGATTTTACAAAACTTTTTGAGGACAGCGGCGCATACGTTGTTGCCGACAGATACTGTTTCGGTTCTATGCCCGGAAGAGAGGAGATTGTCCTCAACGACAACGAAGACGTGCTTACGCAAATCTGCCGCCATTATATGAAGACCTGTCAATGTCCGAGATATATGGAACACGAGAAAGTCGAGGACAGAAGGCAGTACGTCAAAAAACTTGTTGAAGAATACCATGCCGACGGCGTCGTGTACGAACAGCTCAAGTTCTGCGAGTATTGGGGCTATGAGCGTGCGCTCGCGTCCTATATAATGATCAACGAGTTCGGTATTCCCTCAATCGCAATCGACCGTCAGTATACGGCAAGCGCATCGGGACAACTGCGCACGAGAATTCAGGCGTTTGTCGAAAGCCTTGAAATCAAACATATCCAAAAGGCAAAAGCCGCTAAGGCGAGCAAGTGAGGTGGACTATGGCAAAGAAAAAATACGGCGGATACAAAAATCTGCACGAAGATAAGACAGGACTTCTCAAACACCGCGAATGGCGCGGACTTAAAGACACGCTCGTAGATTATTGGCGTTGGCTCGTCACGTGGAAAGACATGATTGTGATGGTTCTCAAAAACCCCGTCGCAGTCGTCAAAGGACTTTGGAGATATCGTTGGATGGCAACATATCTTTCGACGCCCGCTTTTGTTGATCGTCATACCGAAGGATTGCGCGGACCGCAACTTTTGATGACTCATCTTCATTTCAACATGATCGTCAAGCACGCAACGGGACTTATTCTCACGGCGTTCGAGGCCGACGAAAAGATGTTCCCCAAAAACAAAAAGAGCAAAAAACTCGTTTGCGTGGACGAACTTATCCCGGCAGAGTTTATCGCAGGTTTCCCCAACCTCAAAATGTACCCGATGCAAACCATGCCCATCTTCCTTTCAAGCATGGTTGACCAACTTGTCGTGCCGCCATACCTCGACGCAATCGAGAGCTTCGGCGTGCCTGCCGACGTATGTCCTCTTCCCAGCGCGGAAGCAGGCGTTTGCGTTGACGACGACTATCCCAAACTCGGCAAGTGCATGATCACCTGCAATATGCCTTGCGATGGCTCTATCATGACCACGACGTTCCAGGACAGATATTTCAAACTGCCCACGCACGTGTACAACGTTCCGTTGAGATACAAGGGCGAGGATGTGCAAAAATATGCCGTCGACGAAATCAAGGATATGATCAGATTCGTTGAGGAACAGACAGGCGAGAAGTGGGATTGGGACTCCTTTATCGCCGCACTCGAAAGCTACAACAAACAGCTTGATTTCGAACTTAAAAAGTGGGACGTCAACAAGACAAAATACCCGCAAATGACGGGCGCAACGTTCTGGCTGTATAGACTTTATTACTATCACCTTTCCGGCGGATTTGACAAACGCTTCCTGAAAGTCGACAAGAAAGTCAACAAAATCATGGAAAAAGCGTACGAAAAGAAGACGAAAGCAAGCAAGGAAATGCGTCATCGCGCAATCGTGTGGAGTTGCCCTGCAAACTATTATACCTCTTTTGCAAACTGGCTTGAAAACTGCTGGGGTATAAACGTCGTCATGGATATGGAAACCATGATTTCCTATCTGAAATTCCGCACCGACACGCACGAACACGCTCTTGAAGACCTCGCAAAGACCTACCAGCGCGCCACAATGCGTACTCACACAAAAGGCGGCTATGCAAACGTCCTCAACGAGTGTTGGAGAGTTGCCGAAGAATACAATGTCGACACCATCATCATGTATGACCAGATTTCATGCAAGGGTATGGACGGACTTGTGGGTATCTTTGACGACCAAGCAAGAGAGAAAGGCTACAATTTCATTTGGGTTCAACAAGACCTTATGGACAGCAGAACGATATCTCGCAGAGATATGCGTGAACAGGTAAACAAATATATGACAACCGTCTTGCAAGAAAAGCCGATTGACGAGAGTTTGCTCGACTTCGACGATTCCGAAGCATGGTAAGGAAAAAAGGAGAAAATAAATTATGAAATATTTTGGCGGATGCGACGTAGGTTCAACCTACACAAAGGCAGTCATCATGGACGAGAACGGCAAAGTTCTCGCTCACACAACGATAAAGAGCAAAATCAATGCGGCTCTCTCTGCGGAAGCGGCTATGAACGACGTAGTGGCGCAAGTGCCCGAGCTTAAAGGCGACGTGAAAAACCTTTCATATCTTGTCGGTACGGGATATGGCAGAAACAAGGTCGCAACGGCAGACGAGAACATCTCCGAAATCTCTTGCCACGCTATGGGTGTTCACATCACCGATCCAAGCGTCAAAGCAATCATCGATATCGGCGGACAAGACATCAAAGGCATCGCAATCGACACGGACGGCACTGTAAAGAACTTTGCAATGAACGACAAGTGCGCCGCAGGTACGGGACGCTTCTTTGAAGCGATGGCTCGCTCCTTCGAATTGTCTTTGAGCGACTTTTCAAAGCTCTCTCTCAAAGCAAAGAACGTCATTCCCATCTCGGCGCAATGCACGGTTTTTGCGGAATCCGAGGTTATCTCGCTTGTGGGCGAAGGCAAGCCTATGGACGAGATTGCGGCAGGAATAGAGATGTCTGTTGCAAAAAGATGCTTTGTCATGGCAAAGAAAGCGGGCGCAACGGACAGCATAACACTCTCGGGCGGCTGCGCAAAGAACGACGGACTCAAACAAGCGATCGAGCAAGTGTTGAAGATCAAGGTTATCGATCTTCCCATCGATCCGCAACTTATGGGCGCACTCGGCGCGGCAGAGTACGCAAGACAAAAGGGCTTGGCTCAATAAGGAGGCTATTATGATTTCAACGACATTGGCATTGAGCGGCGGAGCGATTGCAGGAATCGTCATCGGAAGCATTGCTGCTGTTTTGCTTGCTTTCTTCCTCATCACGTTCACCGTTTACTGGTTCAACCTCGATATGAAATTCATCTATTGGTTTTACAAGAAGATGAAGGGGCATTATGACCACATGGAGCGCACCCACAAATTATAATTCGCTAAACGGCGAATAACTGCGTCAGAGCCACTTGTCCGTCAGCTCATGTACTATATGTACATTAGGGCTTCCGTTCAAGTGGCTCTTTCTTGTTCTTCATCCGTTTACGATAAAAGCATTAAAAACAAATTAATTTGCCATATTGATAAAATTTTACTTTTTTTTGGAGAAAACTGATGTATAATGATAATAGGGGTGAATGGGCTATATCGCCTTTTCGCTCACATCAACTCGAAATATGTTCCCCAATAGGAACGAAAATTTTTATTAATAAAAGAGGTATGTTATGAAAAACATCGACTTGACAAAGTACGGCATCACCGGTACAACCGAAGTGGTCTACAACCCGTCTTACGAGATGCTTTTTGAGGAGGAAACAAAACCCTCTCTCGAAGGCTATGAAAAAGGACAGGTCAGTGAACTCGGCGCGGTCAACGTTATGACCGGCGTTTACACCGGTCGCTCGCCCAAAGACAAATTTATCGTTGTCGACGACAACTCCAAAGACACCGTTTGGTGGACTTCCGATGAGTATAAAAACGACAATCATCCTGCAACGCAAGAGGCATGGAAAGCAGTCAAGGACATCGCTATCAAGGAGCTGTCAAACAAGAGATTGTTTGTTGTAGACGCATTCTGCGGCGCAAACCACGACACCCGTATGGCAATCCGCTTCATCGTCGAAGTTGCATGGCAAGCGCACTTTGTCAAAAATATGTTCATCAAGCCCACCGCCGAAGAACTTGAAAATTTTGAACCCGACTTTGTCGTCTACAATGCTTCAAAAGCAAAGGTGGAAAACTACAAAGAACTCGGACTCAACTCCGAAACCGCGGTCGTGTTTAACATCACAAGCCGTGAACAAGTCATCATCAACACTTGGTACGGCGGTGAAATGAAGAAGGGTATGTTCTCCATGATGAACTACTATTTGCCCCTCAAAGGCATTGCGTCTATGCACTGCTCGGCAAACACCGATATGGAAGGCAAAAACACCGCAATCTTCTTCGGACTCTCCGGTACAGGCAAAACCACGCTTTCAACCGATCCCAAACGTCTTCTCATCGGCGACGACGAGCACGGCTGGGACGACAACGGAGTGTTCAACTTCGAGGGCGGTTGCTATGCAAAGGTTATCAATCTCGACAAGGATTCCGAACCCGACATCTACAACGCAATCAAGCGCAACGCTTTGCTTGAAAACGTCACCCTGGACAAAGACGGCAAGATTGATTTTGCAGACAAGAGCGTGACGGAAAATACGCGTGTGTCCTATCCTATCGACCACATCAAAAACATCGTGCGCCCCATCTCCGCCGCTCCTGCCGCAAAGAACGTTATCTTCCTTTCGGCAGACGCATTCGGAGTGTTGCCGCCCGTGTCCATTCTTACGCCTGAACAAACGCAATATTATTTCCTTTCCGGCTTTACTGCAAAACTTGCAGGTACAGAGCGCGGTATCACCGAGCCTACGCCGACGTTCTCCGCTTGCTTCGGTCAAGCCTTCCTTGAATTGCATCCCACAAAGTATGCAGAGGAGCTTGTCAAAAAAATGCAAAAGAGCGGCGCAAAAGCGTATCTCGTCAACACCGGTTGGAACGGAACAGGCAAGCGTATCTCCATCAAAGATACTCGCGGCATAATCGACGCAATCCTCAACGGCGACATCGAAAAAGCACCCACCAAGACCATTCCGTACTTCAATTTTGAAGTCCCGACTTCTCTCAACGGCGTTGCCACCGAAATTCTCGATCCGCGCGACACTTATGCCGACGTCAACGAGTGGAATCGCAAAGCAGAAGATCTTGCAAGCCGCTTCATCAAGAACTTTGCAAAGTATGAGGGGAATGAGCATGGCAAGGCTCTTGTCCCCGCAGGCCCTCAACTGCACTAAATAGCGAATAGCTTTGTCAAAGCCCCTCACCCGACAACTCATGTACTTTGTGTACATTAGGGTTGCCGTTTGAGGGGCTTTTTCGCGCTCTTCATCTATTTAGTGCAGTTGAGGCAGAAAACGAATATACAAGCGAATAACTGCGTCAGAGCGTTCTTATACACGGAATGTGCTTATTCGGAGTGCGAGCCGCAGCGGCGGCGAAAATATGAGCGCCGAGCTTGACGGACAAGTACAAGCGACTGCGCCGTTTGTTGGCCACTGCCTGGCGCACAAAGCGTAGTGGCATAGCAAGTGAATTGTCCCTATCTATGCGAGTGCCGATTGTCTCCCCCGCGAACGACGGATAATCTTGTAGAGAATTGTCCCTATTTGAGTGGTGGGAGAAATACCGGCGTGTCCGGAAAGAGGGGGCATATTTAATTAGAGTACACGTCGACAAACTTTTGTTGAGGTAGAATCACAATTATTCAGGGGAATATTGACATATCCGTTATTGATTGTCGAGTTTTGCCAGCAATACCAAATCTACAAGTTTTCCGGCGAGGCGTGCTTTTTCGACCAAGTCGTCATCGACAATCGCTCCTGTTTGTGCGAGTATTGTGCCTGTATATGACGTCAGATTGCCCGAAAGCATTCTGCCGAGCAAAAAAGAATAATCGGATATAATTCGTGCGGGAGTGCGGCCGTCGTCTTCGACGCTCGGGGCGTCAAGCATTTTCAGAGCGTTGTTTGAAAAATACGGCGAGTCGGGAGATGTTTGCGTTGCAAGCGGTGCGCATGTTATTTGCATCGGAATAAAATCCGATGAGATAGATGCAAAGTTTTCGCTGTCGGATAAATATCCCTTGTTTTCAGGCGATACTACGTCGGACGGGATACTTTCGGCGTGGGAAAACTGCTTCTCGGTTGATAAAACAAACACTTTCGTTTCGTTTTTCGGGCGAGGTATCGCTGCCTTTGTCGCTTTTTTTTGTTTTGCGGTTTTGAGCAAGATTACATCGCCTACGCAAGCGACGTTTTGGGGCGTAAATTGTTCGTTTTCGGTGCATAGTTTGTTTACTTTGCCACTTTTTGAAAACTCGACTTGTTGAATTTTGCCTTTTAGAATGCCGTTTTGAGTGTAAACTTCCATTCCTATAATTCCGTTTGAAAACAATGTGAAATCAACGTCGTCTATGCATCTGACGTTGGCATCGTTTTGCACGACAATCGCATCCGAAAAACACAAAACGTCGCCGATGGGAAGGAGCGAGTCGCAATCGTATTTGTCCGATGTTATGACGAAATATGCAATACTATTGCAACCTTGCGAAAAATATGCATTTTTTATGCGCCCGACCACGTTTGAAGTGTCGCGGTCAATCACCGGCTTGAATAAAAGAGAAGATAGTTCGACCATAATTTTCACCTCGATTGAAAGTATGTTTTTTATGTTGTTTTTATGATAAATGCGCAGGAAAAACACCGAGATAGAGTGTCGGAAAATTGTCGCAAAATGTCGAATTTCACATTAGAATACCGCTTTTTTCGACAAAATTCTTCTGATTGAAAAAATACGTTTTGTACAAGAAAAAACGGGGTTATCCACCGAGTTATCCACATTTTTACGGCAAAATGTGGATAACTTTGTGGAAAAGGTGGTATTTTTATGCTTGCATGAATATGTTTTCATTTGTAACTATATGCGTGTCGAAATATGTCGTAATAAAAATTTGCAAAAGTTGTTGGGTTTGTGTTGTGCGGTTGCGCTTTTTCTTGCGTATTGCGTCTCTTCGCCTTTTGTCGTGAACGCAATAAAAAGAGAAAAACCGAAAACTGTCACGGTTGTCGTCGATGCGGGACACGGCGGCGAGGACGGCGGTGTCAGCGGTGCAAAAACGGGCGTAAAAGAGAAAACGCTGAATCTAATCATAGCAAATTATCTGGGCGAGATGCTTTCGGCATGCGGATTCAATGTCGTTTACACCAGAAGAAACGATGCGATGCACAAGTTTTTGGGAGTAAGCGACAATAAAAAGAGAGCGGATATGTTTAGAAGAGGGCAGATTGTCAACGATGTGAAACCATGCGTGGCGGTGAGCATACACATGAACTATTATTCGATGCCGACAAGGCGCGGCGCACAAGTGTTTTTTTCAAAATCGAGCGAAGAAGGGCGATTGTTTGCAAACGCGTTGCAAAACGCGCTAAACAAAGAAATAAACGCAAAGGAAGGCGGAAGGGAATATGGCGCATTATGCGCACGGAAGTATTTTTTGGAATGCAGTCCTTACCCGTCGGCAATCGTAGAATGCGGTTTTTTGAGCAACTATGCGGATGAAATTAATTTGCAGAAAACCGAATATCAAATGAGGATAGCCGCTGTTTTGTGTAGTGCGATTGCGAGATATGTCGCAAATCGTTGAACAGGAACCGCCTCAAAACAGAATCGACATGAATTTTGCGGCTTTTTCATATAGGCAATGTGCCAATTTGTTTTGAGATTTTTTACAATTGCGAGGTAAATGTGCGCGCTTGCGCGAAAAATCTTGATTTATAACTTTTTATCGTCTATAATATAACAATATGACGAACGCATTTGCATTTCCGTGTCAAAAAATCCTCAAAAAACACAGCGGCGACGAAGAAATCGCACTCATTTTGAAGGATATAGAAAACGCCAAACAAGGCGTTATGACCTTTTCAAAGGAAGTAAAAAAATACATGCTTCAATTCATTCATGCACGCTATGACGACAATCAGGAGGTGATGTCGCTCATAGAGGTGTTGCGCAAATGGAGCAAGTATGAAACTTTCAATTATCTCGAAATCTTCCAGTTGCAGGACGAGTGTTATTTTTGGTATGATTTTTTGCATGCATACGGCGCATGGAAAGTTATCGGAAAAACATACGGATTCAAGGATGAAGAAGAAGCACTCACCATTCTCGTCAGGCTTGTGAAGCTTGATGAAAGCGTGTTTAAGATGTATCCGGAGCTGTGATATTATGGGCGTTCACGACGGGCATAGGGCGCGTATGCGCGATAGAATACGAAAAGGCGGCATAGGTTCGTTTCAGCAACACGAAATCCTTGAGTATTTACTCTTTTCGTTTGTGCCGAGGAAAGACACCAACGAGATCGCACACGCACTTATAGACAGATTTTCGTCGCTTTCGGGCGTACTCAACGCAAGTGAAGAGGATTTGGCAAAGGTGAGCGGAATGACTCAAAACGCGGCGTTGTTTCTGGCAACGTTGCCCGACGTATTCAGGGCTTATGTGGACGGCGTGAACAACGACAGTTCGTCGAGGCAGGACTTATCGGGCAGAGGTATAGCGCGCAATTTTTTGTGCGCGAGGCTGTTCGGGCTCAATCAGGAACATGTTTGCGTTGCGGCTTTGGATGCACATGACAAGCTCATCAAATGCGAGATTATCGAGCAAGGCAGCGGTGATACCGTTCGTCTGGATGTCAGAAAAATCGTAGATTTCGCATTGAGAACGGGCGCAAGCGCGATACTTATCGCGCACAATCATCCGAGCGGCAATCTCTTGCCGTCACAAAAAGACGTCAATATGACTCAAGAGGCAATGTCGACGCTTTCGGGCATCGGCGTCGAACTTCAGGATCACCTCATCTTTTCGGGAAGCGAGTATTATTCCTTTGAAGAGCGAGGCACTATAGACAAAATCAAAAACCTGCAAGAAGGCTTAAAAGAAGGTATAGCATTTTATGAATGACACAGTAAGAACAAGATTTGCTCCGTCACCGACGGGATTTATGCACATCGGCAATTTGCGCACGGGATTGTACGCATTTTTGTTTGCTCGCAAAAACAACGGAAAGTTTATTCTTCGCATCGAGGACACCGATCAGGAGCGCAAGGTCGAAGGGGCGGTCGAGATGGTATATCGCACGCTTGCGACCGCAGGCATAACATACGACGAAGGTCCGGATAAGGACGGCGGCTACGGTCCGTACGTTCAAACTCAAAGAATGGGGCTTTACAAAGAGTATGCCGAAAAACTTGTCGAACTCGGCGGGGCATACTATTGTTTCTGCGACAAGGAAAGGCTTGAAAGTCTCAAAGACGAGAACGGCGTTCACACATATGACAAGCACTGCCGCAACCTATCAAAAGAGGAAGTTCAAAGACGACTTGCCGCAGGCGAGCCTTATGTAATCCGCCAAAAAGTGCCCGAGGGCGTCGTGTCGAGTTACACCGACATGGTTTTCGGCGAGATAAGCGTTGACAGTGCCGACATCGAGGACGGCGTGCTTTTGAAGAGCGACGGGCTTCCCACCTACAACTTTGCAAACGTCGTCGACGACCACCTTATGGGAATCACGCATGTCATAAGAGGCACGGAGTATTTGAGTTCAACGCCGAAATACAACCTTATTTACGACGCATTCGGTTGGGAAAGACCAAAGTATATGCATCTTCCTCCGATTATGAAAGACGCAACAAGAAAACTCTCAAAACGCTTTGGCGACGCCAACTTCGAGGACTTCATCGCAAAGGGTTACTTGCCCGAAGCGGTCGTCAATTATATTGCGCTTCTTGGCTGGTGCCCAAAGGACAACAAAGAGAAGATGACCATGCAGGAGATGATAGAGGCATTTGACGTTGACGGTATTTCGCACTCTAGCTCCATTTTCGACGAGGCAAAAATGCGTTGGCTCAACGGCGAATATCTCAAAGCTATGAGCGCAGAGGACTTTGAAAAAGTTGCAACGCCGTGGATAGAAAAATCGATTGACGGAAAAGATTACGACATAAAAGAACTTGCGTCGCTCATGCAAACAAGAGTTGACATTTTGAGCGAGATACCCGAAAAACTCGCATTCCTCAATGAGTTTGGCGACTACGACCTCGGCATGTACGTTCACCAAAAAATGAAAGTGGACAAAGACGTTGCTCTCAAAGCGATTGAAGTGTCGCTTGACGCACTCAAAGACTTCGAGGATTGGAGCGCGGACGCAATCAAGGAGCAAATCAAAACCTGCGCCGAGCAAGCGGGTATGAAGGGCGGACAGGTTATGTTCTCTATGCGCGTTGCTTTGACGGGCGCGCCCGTAACTCCCGGCGGAGCAATCGAAATGGCTATGGTTCTCAAAAAGGACGAAACGCTGCGTCGCTTGAATTATTCTCTCGAACTTCTCAAAAACGCAAGATAAACCTGCGGTTTTGATGAGATAAACATTGGATTAGGTTGATATGACACAATCATTCTGCAAAAAAACAATGGCAATCGTGTTGCTTGTCGCAATTTTGTCGGCAAGCGTTTTCGCCATGATTTTTGCGCCGTCGTCCGTTGCCGATGCTTTTAGATGGGGAGGAAAGGACGGAAAGGACTTTGAATCGTTGTGGTATTACGGCGCAGACTACCTCGATATCGCTGCCGCCAAAGACATTGTTGCGAAATGGGATAAAAGTAAAATTGCAAAACCTGTTGTGATTGCCGTTGTCGATACGGGTATAGACGCAAAACACGAGCTTTTTGCGGACGATAAAAACGGCGTCAGCGTTCTTTGCAAAAACGCAAAAGGCGATATACTCGGATACAATTCGCTCTCCGGTGCGGACAGCGAGGGGAACGTGGATATAAGCGATGCCACGAGCAAACACGGAAGTGCGGTTGCCGGCAGTATCGCAATGCTCATCCGCGAGTTCGGTCTTGAAAACCATATCAAGATTTATCCCATAAAAGCAAACAACCAAAAAGAAGATACTTTCAAACTTACAAGCCTTACCGCCGCACTCGATTGGGCGGTGAACAACGCAAACGCCGACATCGTAAACATGTCGCTGGGCTTGACGGCAGAGGATATTGCAAATCTCAAAAAAGAAAAAAAACTCACCGAAACGGAGGAGAGTGCTTTTGCGACTGCGGTCGAAAACGCTCGTCGCAAATCGGTGGTCGTGGCGGCGGCAGGCAACAACAAAAAGTCCGACCAAAACGCAAACGATTTGTTTTATCCCGCGGCGTATCCCGGCGTTGTGTCGGTGATGAATCAGTATAAAAACGAATTGTATTCGACCTCCAACTTCGGAGCGACATACACGCTTTGCGCTCCGGGCTACGGCATCTGGACATCGAAAGGATATCAGACGGCAAGCACATACGGCACGGAACAAGGCACAAGCATGTCTGCAACGTTTGCGAGTTTTGCAACCGCTCTTTTGAAGTTGAGATGTCAAATCGAAGGCAAAGATACCGACTCCGTAAAACTTGCAAAAACAGTGAGCGCATTGCTTACGAAAACGCTTGCAAAAAACGATTTGACGTTTAGATGTCTTGATTTCAAATCTATTGCGAGCGGTGACATCGACAGCATTAAATTCGACTACGAAACACCGAAATCGGTTGCAATCAGACACAACGGAACTCTCGGCACGGGAGATTACGCCGGCATGATATATATGCGGGCGGACAGTGCGTCGCCGATTGAGTTTCTTGCGCAAGTCAATCCAGTGGGAAAAGTCGATCCGGACATCGAGAATACGCTTGAATGGAGCGTGACAAGGATAAAATCCGCAGACGATGACACCGCCGTTTCCGACCCCGCCAAGATAGGCAGCGGCACAAGTACGGTTTATACGCCGACGCGTGGCGGAGATTTTATTATCACGGCAAAAATCCCGGGGTATGCGGTTGTGCAGACAGTGCAAATCCACGTTGAGTACGGCAACTATTATGTCGGAGAAGTGAGAGTAACGTTGGCAAACGAGGCGCAAAAAGACGTATCGGACGCTCCCTCGTCCGCAACGCTTTATTCGACAGAAACAACTCGTTTCGCACTTACGGGAGTAAAATATCTCAATCCGGACGTGGAAACAAAGTGGTATGTCAACGGCAAGTATGTCGCATCGGGCGAAACTTTCGATTTTACACCGAAAAAAGCGGGTACGTATTATATCACTGCCAAGTACGGCGACAACGCACCAGTGGATTATCAGTACAAATTTACAGCAAACGTCAAGTCGTTCATCGCTCGTCCGTTCGATTTGTCGATGTTGGTAGTCGGGTTGGTTCTCATCGTTGCGGCGGTGACGACGCTGGCGGTTCTTTCTGTGCGTAAGAAAAAGGCGCAAAAAGGAGTTTCGGAGCAAAACTAAAAAAACGACCAACCGAACGGCTTTTATATCGATAACACAAACAAAAATAAAAGAACGGCACTTTTTTGTGCCGTTTTCGATTAGTTTTCGGGTTTTTTCCAAAGGTTGTTTCGCTCGGGGTGATATATTGCGCCGAGTATGCGCTGTTTGGCAAAAGGAATATCCTTGCATATGGTCTTGATGAGGTTTTTCATATATTCTCGTTGCGACTCGTGATTCATAGGACAAGGATTGTTGACGATGGGCAAGTTTTGGCGTTTTACCGCGGATTTTATATCGTATTCTTCAAGATATATGAAAGGACGGATGAGGGCTACGCCCGATTTGTCCATATACGCTGTTGGAGGGAAGCATGAGAATCTGCCCTCGTACAACAAAGACAGCAGCATGGTTTCGGCAACGTCGTCTGCATTGTGACCGAGGGCAAGTTTTCCGCCGCCCAGGCGATTTATTTCGTTGTTCAGCGCGCCCCTTCTCATTTTTGCGCAAAGGGAACATGGATTTGATTCCTTGCGTTCGTCAAATATGATTTCGGCAATATCCGTTTGCAAGAGGTGGTGGGGTACGTTCAGACTTTCGCAGTAGTCTATCAGGGCTTGAAGTTCTTTTTTGTTTGTATCTTTCAGCCCCATGTCCACGGTGATTGCTTCAAGGCTGTATCTCTCGGGGGAGAAGCGGCGGTAGTCGGCAAGCGCGCGCAGAAGCAAGGTGCTGTCCTTTCCTCCCGACAGTCCCACGAAAATTCTGTCGCCGTCCTCTATCATATGATAGTCCCGAACGGCTCTTCTCATTGCGGATAGAATCTTTTGCATAGTCCTATTTTATGTAAAACCGAAATATATTATTTTGATAAAATTATATATAAGCGCGCGTTATTTTGCAAGCGGAACAAAGCAAATCGCCTTGACATAAATGACGGCATAACTTATACTTTGATTCGAGGAGCAAAGGCAATGATTCAGGATTTGATAACCCAAATAAGCGACGCCATAGGCAATCCGTATCTGACGCTGTACGTGATTTCCATTATTCCGATAATCGAACTTCGCGGGGCGATTTTGTTTATGCCGTATATGTTCGACACCATTCAGGAAATGATGCTCGGCATGCTTTGTTGTATTGCGGGTTCGACGACCGTCATCGTGCCTCTTATTCTCGTCACCAGACCGTTTTTGAGGAAATTGCGCCGCTCGAAATGGTTTTCCAAGCTCGCAAAGCGCATGGAAGCAAACCTTGCCGACAGAGCGCAGAGCGCATATAGCGAAGAAAGAACCGAAAAAATCGACGAAATAAAATCAAAGCACAGCCGAAAATCAATGTCCAAAGACGGAAAAAAGTTTTTGGGACTGTTCGTTTTTGTAGCAATACCCCTTCCTATGACGGGGGCGTGGACGGGCTCGTGCATCGGCAGCTTTTTGGATTTTCCCGTCTGGAAGGCATCGCTCGCCGTGTTTTTGGGCAATATCGTTGCCGGCTTGATATTGACCACAATTGCGTATTTTTTGCCAAGACAGTATGCGGACGTTTTTCTTTACGGGTTTGTCGTTCTGGCGATAGCCCTTGCTCTTACGCTGTATTTTTCCCGCTCGAAACGCCTTGAAAAAAAACGTAAAGAAGAGCTTGAAAAGTACGCAAACAAGAGCGAATACGAGCTTGCCGTTCTCAAAAAAGAGGCGGATGAAGACGGAAAAGTCCTCATCAAAAAGGAGTACATCGACGAAAACGGCGACAAGCACATTGTCATAGGACATGACGAAAAACGAAACAAATCAATCGTCGACAAAGACGACCTCATCTGATTTTTGAAAATTCAAACACAACCGAGATTTTGATATAAACGGTTGTGTTTTTCTTTGTAAGGTTGTATAATGTTGACGAAATAAATTTTGGAGGCAACACTATGCCATTAGTTACAACAACCGAAATGTTCAAAAAAGCATATGCAGGCGGTTACGCAATCGGCGCATTCAACGTCAACAACATGGAAATCATCCAAGGTATCGTTGAAGCGGCAACCGAAGAACAAGCCCCGCTTATTCTTCAAGTTTCCTCCGGCGCAAGAAAATATGCAAACACCACATATCTCACCAAAATGGTTGAAGCGGCAGTCGAAACAAGCGGTCTTCCCATTTGCTTGCACCTCGACCACGGCGACAGCTTCGCTCTTTGCAAAGACTGCGTTGACAGCGGTTTCACATCCGTTATGATCGACGCAAGCGCGCATCCGTTTGCCGAAAATATCTCGATCACAAGACAAGTCGTCGAATATGCACACGATCACGGCGTTGTCGTCGAGGCTGAACTCGGCAAGCTCGCCGGCATCGAAGATGCCGTAAACGTCGCCGCAAAAGACGCGCAATTCACCGATCCCGATCAAGTCGAAGAGTTTGTCGGCAAGACCGGCGTCGATTCTTTGGCAATCGCAATCGGCACTTCTCACGGCGCATACAAGTTCAAAGGTCAACCTCAACTTCGTTTCGACATCCTTGAAGAAGTCAGCAAACGGTTGCCCGGATTCCCCATCGTTTTGCACGGTGCCTCATCCGTCCCGCAAGAGCTTGTCGCAAAAATCAATCAATACGGCGGCAGTATGCCCGGCGCACAAGGCGTCCCCGAAGACATGCTCCGCAAAGCAGCTTCCATGGCTGTTTGCAAGATCAACATCGACTCCGACCTCAGACTCGCAGTCACCGGTGCAATCCGTGAGCATTTTGCTCTCAATCCTTCTCATTTCGATCCTCGTCAATATCTCGGACCGGCAAGAGAAGCGGTGAAGCAGGTTGTGAAGCACAAATTGGTTGATGTGCTTGGCTGCAACGGCAAAGCCTAAAAACTGCGCTATTTAGCGAATAACTGCGGCAGAGCCGCTCTCCTCGAGTAGTCACGTACGTCTATGTACGCTCCTACCCATTGAGAGCGGCTCTTTCTTGTTCTTCATCTAAATATCGCAGTTTTTAAGAATTATACTCGAGAAATACTCAATTCAAAAAAGCGATGCAGGCGCATCGCTTTTTTGTGTTTTGCATTTGCAACAATTATTATTTCAAGTTTTCGGGATTCAAACCGTAAAGTTCGGGGATAATGAATCTGCCGTCTTTGCGTATAAGAACATCGTCAAACCAGATTTCGCCACCGCCGAATTCGGGCGTTTGGCAAAGCACCAAGTCCCAGTGAACTGCACTCTTATTGCCGTTGGGTGCGTCGTCGTAGCAGCAACCCGGGGTGAAGTGAATCGAGCCGCTTATCTTCTCGTCAAAGAGGATATCGCCGATGGCTTTGGTGACATAGGGGTTGACGCCGATTGCAAACTCGCCGACATATCTTGCGCCCTCGTCGGTGTCGAAAAGCGCATTGGCTTTGTCGGAGTTGTTGGCGGTTGCCTTGACGATTTTGCCGTCCTTGAATTCGAGGCGGACATTCTCAAAGCGGAATCCGTTTTCGATTGAGGGGGTGTTGTAGGTTATCACGCCGTTGACGCTGTTCTTGACGGGAGCGGTGTAAACCTCGCCGTCGGGAATGTTGCACGCGCCGTCGCATTTGATTGCGGGGATACCTTTGATTGAGAACGTCAAATCGGTGTCTTTTGCCACAATGCGCACTTTATCCGTGCGATTCATCAATTCAACCAGCGGATTCATCGCATTGCTCATCTTTTGGTAGTCGAGGCAGCACACGTTGAAGAAGTAGTCCTCAAACGCTTCGGTGCTCATGCCGGCAAGTTGACTCATGCTCGGCGTGGGGTATCTCAAAATCACCCAACGCGTATGCGCCACGCGCCTGTCGCTGTGTACGGGGATGCCGTATCTCTTGTCGTACTCTTGCATTATGCTCTCGGGCAAATCGCAAAGCTCATAGCTGTTGTCGCCGCCGCGAATGCCGATATAGCAGTCCATTTTATCCATAAAATCGGCGTCGCGCTTTGCCCACATATCAAGCATCTTTGGGGTTGCGCCTTTCAGGATTTCCTTTTCAAGCCGCTTGTCGATGATGTTGAGGAAGGGGATACCGCCGTTTTTGTAAATCTCTCTGATGATGCAAGCGGGCAATTGCTCGCCGCAGCCGATAGCGTCAATCCACACCTTGTCGCCTTTGCCGACGTGAATGGAATAGTTGACGAGGTTGTGCGCCAAAACTTGTTGCCTATTGTCCAAAATCATAATTCACCTACAAAAATTTGATGAAAACATTATAGCACACAATTTGCCAAAGTAAAATAGAAATCCTTGCGTTTCACTTGCGAAAACCATTCCCGTAAAAGTTGATTTTTGCACACGGTGTGGTATAATGTTGTCAGAATATATTTTTTGTGAGGCTTTTTATGGATCTTACCTATAAAAGACAAAACGTTTACGCTTTGGCGGACGAGCAAGAACTCAAAGCCATAAGCGACTATGCAGAGGGCTACAAGAAGTTCCTCGACAACGGCAAAACAGAGCGCGAAACGGTGAAAGAAACCGTGGAGATTATCCAAAAGAGAGGCTACAAGCCCTATACGCTCGGCGACAAAATCAATGCGGGCGACAAGCTCTACTACAACAATCGCGGCAAGAGTTTGTTTATCGTGCGCGCAGGCAAGGCTGACGTTGCAAAGAACGGCGTACGCATTTTGGTTGCGCACGTGGACAGTCCGAGGCTTGACTTGAAACAAGTTCCGCTTTACGAAAAGGCGGATATGGCATATTTCAAGACGCACTATTACGGAGGCATCAAGAAGTATCAATGGCTCACGATTCCGCTTGCGCTTCACGGCGTTATCGTCCTCAAAGACGGCACGAGCGTTGAAGTGAAGGTTGGCGACGAACAAGGCGATCCCGTATTCTATATCACCGATCTTCTTCCGCACCTTGCGCAAGAGCAGGTCACAAAGACCATTGCGGAAGGATTCCCTGCCGAGAATCTCAATCTTTTGGTGGGCGGCATTCCCGTCAAGGGCGAGGAAAAAGACGCGGTGAAGAAAGGCGTGCTTGAAATTCTCAACCAAAAATACGGCGTATGCGAAGAGGACTTCCTGTCTGCCGAATTGGAAGCCGTACCCGCTTCAAATGCGAGAGACGTCGGTTTTGACAGGGCGTTTGTGGCAAGCTACGGTCACGACGACAGAGTTTGCGCTTATCCCGAAATCACCGCAACTCTCGACACCGACACCGACCAAACAGTCATGTGCATTCTTGCCGACAAAGAGGAAATCGGCAGCGAGGGCAACACGGGTATGCAATGCGTCATCATCAACGACTTGATTGACGAAATCGCAAAGAGTTTCGGCGCAAATCCCTCGGTTGTGCGCGAGCATTCAAAGTGCATCTCGGCGGACGTCACCGCCGCATACGATCCCTCTTTTGCATCCGCATTCGAGGAGATGAACGTCGGCTACGTCAACAAGGGCGTTGCGATGAACAAGTTTACGGGCGCAAGAGGCAAGAGCGGCTCAAACGACGCCTCGGCAGAGTACATCGCATATTTGAGAGGCGTGTTTGCAAAAGAGAATATCGTTTGGCAAACCGGCGAGCTTGGACGAGTTGACCTCGGCGGCGGCGGAACTGTTGCCAAATTCATTGCCAATATGAACATCGACACCGTGGATATGGGCGTACCCGTGCTTTCCATGCACGCACCCTACGAGCTTATCTCAAAAGCCGACATCTATTCGGCACACAAGGCGTTCGGCGCATTTGTAAAATAAGCAATCAATAAAGCAAAACGGCACTTTATTTGCGGATTTTGAGCAAATAAAGTGCCGTTTTTGTTTGTTGTTGTGATTTTTACTTAATCTCGATTATATCGCCGTTTGAGTTGATTTTTACGTCGAAAAACTCTTTTATACACGCTTGCATTTTGGCAATATCGTCATAGGCAACCGTTTCGACTGCAGAGTGCATTGCAAGTTGCGCAAGACCTATATCGCACGCTCTCATGCCGAGATTTGCGCTTGCCATAAGCCCGAGAGTGCCGCCGCAACGAAGGTCTGAATTGTTGTAGTAGTCTTGTCTGTCAACGCCTGCTTTGTCGAGAATCGTTTTCAAAATCGCAGAAGACTCGCCGTCGGTGGAGTAGTTGACATGGTGTTTTATCACTATGCCCTTGCCCATGTAGACGCGCTCTTTGACGTCGGTTTTTTCGGGGAAAGCGGGGTGCATGGCATGTGCGTTGTCGATTGAGAGGATAAAGCCGTTTTCGCATGCCGAAACATAGTCGTCTTTGGATTTTTTAAGTCCGCTTGCAATTTTTTCAAGGACTGTTTGCAACAATGAGGAAGCCGCGCCTTGTTTTGTTCTGCTGCCGATTTCCTCGTTGTCAAAGCATGCGCAGATTGCGATGTTTTGCGGATTGCAGGACACAAGTGCGGTCAAAGATGTATATACGCTTGTGAGGTTGTCGATTCTCGGCGAGCAGAGATATTCGCCGTTTGCTCCGCTTCTGAAAGGGGAGGTTGCAGGCGCGACATACAAATCCGCGTCCACGATTTCGTCTTTTGAAAGTGTGGCGTAGAAATCGTCGACTTCGCCGATGAGAGGGAGCATATCTTTTTGCACGCTCACCGAAAACGCCGAGTTGACGTTGGGGTTGTGATGAATCGCAAGCGACGGGATATTGACAAAATAGTCGCTTTCGACAACCTTGTTCACAAGCGCGTCGCCGTGTTTTTCTATCGTTCTGCCCGCAATTTTGAGCGGTGCGTCGAGCATAGAATACAAGATAAGTCCGCCGTACGTTTCGACATTGAGGCGCGCGCCTTCCAAAGAGGGAATGACCTCTTTGCCCTTGATATGCAAACAAGGCGAATCGGTGTGGCTTGCGGCAATGTTGAAAGCAAAATTTTCGCCGATGACAAACGCGATGACGGAAGTGCCGTTTTTGACGGTGTAGTATTTGCCTCCGACGCGGATATTCCACTTATCCGCAATGTTCAGCTTTTCAAAGCCGTGTTTTTCAAGAATAAATTGGCTGTGTCTGACGGCGTGGTATGCCGTGTAGGATTTGTCCAAAAAGTTGATGACGTCCATAAATTCGTCCTTTATATATTTTTTTATATGATAATCCCAAAACGCAATATTTGCAAGCGCTACAAAAAACTATAATCATTCGATGCGGTGCGCCAACACATCGGTATCATATATTTTTAGTCGAAAGTTTGTTTTTCACCGAAGTGCAGTGTTGCAATGCCGAAAATATGATGTTTTTGCAAACAACAAAAACCAAAAACAAGAAAATCAAAAATAAAGATACAAACGATTCTTTACAAAAAAACAGGCTATTTAATCGGAAAAGGTGAAAAACCTAACGAAAAAGCATGTTATTCATCCTGAGTTTCTTGTTTGAGAAGGGTGGCATAGCGGAGCATTTGCTTGCGCGAGGACACGCCGAGTTTGCCCAAAATGTTGTGGTTGTGATATTTGAGCGTGCCTTGTTGTATGTGGCAAGTTTCCATGATTTCGTTTGCGGATTTGCCTTCGAGGTACAAGCCGAAGATTTGTTTTTCGGTTTTGGTGAGGGTTTTAAGCCCGGCTTTGAACATCTCGTAGTCGTCGGGGGATACCTCGTTTTTGCGAGAGTAGGCAAGGCGGTCGATGTCCGCTTGTTTTTGTTCGAGAGAAGAACCTTGTTCGTCGCATTGCGAGCGGAGTTTTTCGGTTTCCTCATCTCTGATTCTGTCCTGTTCGGCAAGGAATGCGAAAAGGTCGTCGATTTCGACAAATTCCGACTCGGCGTTTTTGTGTTCTTGTTTGTGGATTTGTTCGATGCCTTTGAGGAGCGGGCGCAAGAAACGTCTGCTGAAAAGCACGCATACGACAATCGTCATGCCCACAAGCAGCAGCACGAGCAGCAGCACCGAAATGACGCTGTTTGCAACATTCATGTCGTACTCTTCCTTTGGATAGGACACGATAAGCACGTATTCGTCACCGCAAATAGTGGCGGATTGCGTCTTGGAAACGAAAGAGGAATTGCCGTCGCGCGAATGCAAAGCGGTCAGTCCGCCGCCCATGTCCTCAACGGTAAGTTCGCCTTGCGGAGGGAGGTAGTAGCCGCCGTACACGCCTGCCGAAAATCCGTTGACGGTGTTGTACGTCCCGCCGTTTTTTGGGAAGAACATGCAGGTGAGGTGTTCGAGCTGCGTCGACTGTGCAAAATACTTTTTGAAGTAGTTTTCGGAGATTTCAAAGCCGCACACGCCGTAGACTTTATTGTTGTCACCGATGATTGGCACAACGAAGTTCATTGTGCGCTCGCTGGTGCCGTAAAGCCTTGAAATTTGCGTCAGACGCGGTGTTTTTTCGGTGGATTCGAACAGGGCAATGATTTTGTCGCCGTCGGGCAGGTTGGCAAGATTAAATTCAAGCCGCCACTGACGGTGAGGCATGACGCCGCGGTTGCGCCCAATGTCCGAAATGCCGCGGTAAAGCAGCAAAGTTTCGTCGGTTTCGTCGAGGGAAGCACGCTGGAAGTACAGTCCCGTTTTGGAGAATTTCGCGCCGTCGATATGTGTGTTTACGGTGGCATTGAGCATCAAAAACGCGCCTGAACAGTCGGTTTTCAACAACTCTATGCCAAGTTTGTCAAACAGTGTATTCTGAAGAGCGGCAATGCGCGTCGCATCGTCGTTCAAGTCGTCGAATTCATCAATGTTTTCGGAGTCGAGATAGGCGTTGATTTTCTCGGCAACGGAGTAGGAGAGCGAGTTGCCCATTCTCGTCATATCCTCAAAATATTTGGACACTTGTCGCTCGTAAGTGCGCATCTGGAAGGCAAGAGTGTTTTCGACGCTTTCCTTTGCGGTGGAGAAGTGCCCGAAGAAGAACATACCGCACCCCAAAAACGACAAAACGATAACCGCAAGCGCAAGCATATACCAAAACAGCTTGTGCTTCATGGGTGATTTTTTTGGTTTAAGGAATTTCGGAGTGTTCATATATTTCTGTCGATTTGTGACGAGTTGCGTCGTTATGTGACGAGTTGCGTCGATTTCGGTGCAAAAAACAGTGGTTTTTTGCGTGTTTTTTGATGTTTTTATGCTTTTTTTACATAAGATATTATGTTTTTATTTCCGTTTTTGCAAAGAGATTATGCGGTGGGGATTGTGAGGAACATGTCAACGAGTTGGGCGGTGATTTCCTCATAGGTTTTGCCGCTTGCGTACATCGAGGTCAGCCCCTTTTGCAGTTCGCGAATTTTTGCATAGAGCGTGTAGGTGTTGGGGAAGTAGCCTGCCGTCGACGGCTCGGAGAGAAATGTGCAGGAGTCCACGGTGGATTTCAAGGCGGCGTAGGTGTTTCTGAAAGCCTCCGTCTTGAAAGTGTAGGTGTCCAGCTTGCCGAACGCGCCTGTTTTGACGGGCATATAACCTGTTTGGGCAACGAAGTCGAGGTTGCGTTTTTCCTCGGTGAACCATTTTGCAAAGACTGTGGCAGCCTCGGCTTTTTGAGGCGTGGTCTTGTAGGCGCAAAGTCCTACGCCTGCCTGTGTTGCATACTTTGTGCCGCTTGAATTCGGCACGGGCAGAACTTTGAGATTGGTGGGTTCTTGCGTGTTGTTGGGGTAGGTGATTGTGTCGTTGTAGTAAAGCACGGCGGCGGACGAGGATATGCCTGCTATGGTTTGTCCCGTCATAACCTGCGTGTTGGAATAAAGGTCGGACACGACGATATGCCCTTTGGCGATTGCCGATGCAAACTTTTTGTAGGAGGCAAGCAGTGTGTCGTTTTGCTTGTACCAGTCGTTTTGGTAGAAATCGGTTGCGCCTTGGCTTATGGCGTCAAGCTCGACGGAGCGCATGAGATAGTCGAGGGCGCAGAAGGGTTTGCCACCCGAATAGTTGAAGTATTTTTCGGCAACGGAGAAGAAACCGTCCCAGGTTGCGAGGTCGTTGTAGCTGACGTTTTGACCTTTTGCTTTTTGAGCTTGTGCGAACTTGTCGAACGCACCGCCTGCCAAAAAGAGCAGGTGGGTGGACTTTGACACGGGCAGCACCGAGAGCGAGTTGTCAACCATGCCGTCGGTGACAAACTCGTCGACAAATTTTGAAAGCTCGCTTGCCGAAAAGACGTCCTGCCAGTTGAGCAGGTTGTTTGCGCCAAGCTCTTGCGCGTTTGAGTTGTGGCAGAAGAACAGGTCGGGCATTGACGGCACGCCTGCGACGCCCTTTTGCGCATTGACGAGTTTTTGCCCGATTTGCGAGGCGTTGGACATGAGCGTAACGTTGATTATGATGCCTTTTTCCTTGCCGACGGTGCGGTTGAAATCCTCGACGTATCTGTTCATGGGAGAATCCGCTTGTTCGCCATAGACATGCCACATGGTGAGCGTGACGGGCTTTTGGGGATCGAGCAACGATTGTTGCTTATCGCACCCGAAAAGCAAAAGCGCAAGCACGCAAACAAAAAATATGATAGGCAAAGTTTTTTTCATAAAGATGTTCCTTGTGTTGCGGAGCAATCCGCGGGGGTGAGCCTTCCAAAAAAAATTTGAAAAAATCCAAACTTTTTTTGAATTTTCCCTACCTTTTGGGGGTTTGGGTAGGGGACAAGCGACGCTTTGAGCCATATAATTTTGATGATGATATAGTGTCGATATGTTTTGGATATATAGCTCAATACTTTGTATTGTATAAATCACTATACCATAGTAGCGAGAGATTTTCAAGAATCGATGAAAAAAAATTTCTCGGCAAATCGAGGGCGCACCTCGCCCCCAAAACAACAAAAAGGAAGGAACTTAATATGAAACAAACATTGACAAAAACGAGAATAGCAATGACGCTTCTTGTTGTTTGCCTTGCACTTATGCTCGGCATAGTAATGGCAAGCCCGACTTTTGCAGTATATGCGGCAGGAGAAGACGGAACAGCGCCGACAATTATCCGCACGGGCGGTATTGACGTCGATAGAGAAAACAATATGGGAAATCTCCCTAATGCATTAAATGGCGTAGAATACAAGGCGAAAGACGGTAGCAACTACAAAATTGAAGCGACTGGAGATGGACCATTCACCTATTTTGCAAGAACAGGTGAAGGATATGGAGCATTTCCTAAAGGACTTTCACTAAACCCGACGACAGGCGAAATCGTTGGCACACCAGAGGAAGCTGGTACTTTTGGCGTAAGTATTGCTGTTTCAAATAAATTCGGTAGTGATAATGTCCTTGCGTGGTTGCGTGTTTACGAAGAAACCGACAAACCGCAAATCACAACGACGGAAGGCAAATTACCGGACGGTTATGTAAATTCTTCATATTATCAGTGGATAAACTTTACTGATAATACGGGCAATTTTTCTACTGTAAGCATTACTAAAGGCAAGTTACCTGACGGATTAGAAATCAAGCGTGCAGGTGTCCATGCCGCAATAGACGGAACTCCTACAAAGGTGGACACTTTTACTTTTACAGTGCGTGTTGAAAACTCCCTCGGATTTGACGAAAAACAATATACCATAACAATCAAAAATGAAATCGTACCCCCTAAAATTCAAATGCAAATGACTGTCATAAATGATAGTTATTCAAAAGTTAATGATAGAGGTTATCTTGAAATAGTCAAAGGAAAAGAAGTTGACGTTCAGTTTTACGCTACGGGAACAAATACGCCGGATATTCCCATCAAATGGTCTTGTGATACAAGCGTATTGCCGGCAGGACTTACTCTTTCGGAAACTGGTCATCTGACAGGAACTGTGGCTGAAAGCGTTGATCTTGGCTTGGGCATTAAGTATTTTTCTATAAAACTTAAAGCAACAAATGTAAGTTCAGGAGTGGAACAAAGTGATACAGGAGAGGATTTAATAGTATGTGAAAATGGTAAAATAACCGGGATTACTACTATTTCCCCTGAAAACACTTCCGTTCCAAAGGGCGGGCAAAGGCAATTTACCGCAACCGTAACGGGATACGGCGATTTTGACAAGTCGGTTACGTGGAAAGTATATTACAATAAATCCGCAGGTACAACAATATCTCAAGACGGCGTTTTGACTGTCGGAATTGATGAAACGGCAACAAAAATAGGGGTTGAAGCAACAAGTAAAGACGGTTCCTTGCGTGAAATACCGGTAACCATAATAGACCATATGCACTCGATATCGCTTGTCCCTGCAACACCGAAAACCTGCACGACGGACGGAAATATCAAACATTACAAATGTAACGTTTGCGGAGATTTGTTTGCAGACGCAGGAGGTGTCAATTCGCTTACCGAAGAAGACGTAAAACGCCCTGCGGGACACGAATATGGCGATTTAGTGCCAAAGCAAGAGCCTACCTGCAAACAAACGGGTATGCAAGCGTATTACAAATGCTCGGTTTGCAACAAGTATTTTGACGAGAGCAAAACCGAAAAGACCGTAACGGAATTGACTATTCCTGTAAATCCGAACGCTCACGGTTTTGGGGCGTGGATAGCGGAAGTTCCTGCAACTTGCGTGGCGACTGGAACAAAAGGTCATAAAGATTGTAGTAGGTGCAATAAGCATTACGACGAGAGCGGAAATGAAATCATCGACCTTACTATTCTTACAAACGACAATCACGACTGGAACGCTTGGGTAAGCAACTTAGACGGAACGCATACCCGCACTTGTAAGAGAGATAACGGTCATAAAGAAAACGGCACTTGCTCGGGCGGAACGGCAACTTGCACAACAAAAGCAGTTTGTGAAGTTTGCAAAACAACGTATGGCGGGTTCGCACCGCATAATACAACGCAATACGGCGGAAAAGACAGTTCGGGACACTGGGATAAATGCTCGAATTGCGACAACAAATTCAACTTTGAAGCACATACACCCGACAGAGAAAAGGCTGACGAAACCAACCCTGTAAAATGCACGAAGTGTGATTTTGTAATCACTCCTGCGGGACATTATGAGCATACGGCAGACAGTGAATGGCACAATTCGGCAGACGGAAAGTATCACTATCACGAATGCACGCATAGCGGTTGCTCGGTGATTTTGGACAAAGCAGATCACTCGGGCGGAACGGCAACTTGCGAAGACAAAGCGGTTTGCTCGGTTTGTAGAGCGGAATACGGCGAAAAACTCGGTCACGACTACGGCGAAGTTAAATACACTTGGACGAGTGATAATACTTGCAAAGCGGAAAGAGTTTGCAAGCACGACAGCACTCATATCGAAAGCGAAACGGTAACCGCAACAGGAACGACTATCAAAGCGGCAACCTGCAAAGAAAAAGGCAAAATGAAATATACCGCTACCTTTGTGAATACTGCGTTTAGCATGCAAGAAAAGGAAGTAGATATTGATTTTGCTGAGCATGACTTTGGCAAGTGGCAAGACGAAATTCCTGCAACAACGGAAGACTTTGGCACGAAAGGACATAAAGATTGCACGGTTTGCGGAAAGCACTTTGATAAAGACGGGGGCGAAATCACCGAACTTAAAATCGCCAAAATCGGCACGCATAACGTGGTAATAAACGGCGAAAGCAATTTCTATAAGGAAGGCGAAAGCGTAACCGTAACGGCAGAAGATAAAGAAGGCAAAGAGTTCGTAGGCTGGCAGGACGAAAGCGGAAAAATCGTAAGCACAAACAAGAGTTATACCTTTACCGTGACGGAAGCAACAACCCTTACGGCTGTATATGAAGATAAGTCTTCGGGCGGTGGCGAAATCACCCCGCCTGCTAAAAAGGACGGACTTTCGGGCGGACAGATTGCGGGTATCGTAATCGGCTCGGTGCTGCTTGCCGGAATCGGCGGATTTGCAATCTTCTGGTTCGCTGTCAAGAAAAAGAACTTCAAAGATCTCGGCGAGGCATTTAAGCGCATGGGCGAAGCTCTCAAGCGCAAGTGCGAGGAGCTTAAGAACAAGTGCAAAAAGAACAAAGACTGACAAAATCGGCACTTTATGTGCCGCATTTTGCCTTGAAAAGTACAAGTTTTGCAAAAAAACACACAATCGATTTCACATCGCAAATCTCAAGCGCGATTTGAAATATACAAATCAAATATAATCTATCAAAAGGAGAAAACTATGAAAAGAAAAACATTCATCGCGATTTTGGCAATCGCAATGGTGCTTGTATTGTCTCTTGCGGTTCTCACCGCTTGCAACAAAAATAAACACGAGTTTTCAAGCGAATGGAAAAATGACGAAACAAGCCACTGGCACGAATGTATGACAAAAAAACACTCGGACGTGGCGGACAAAGCCGACCATACTTTCGACGCAGGCGTTGTCACAACTCCCGCAACCGAAACAACCGAGGGCGTGTTGACGCTCACTTGTACGGTGTGCGGTTTTCAAAAAACAAAGTCCATAGACAAGCTCGAGCATGTGCATACTTTCGATATGACGAAGTGGAGCTATGACACCGAAAATCACTGGCATCCCGCAACCTGCGCCCACACGGACGAAAAGAAAGATCTTGCAGCTCACAACTGGAACGCGGGCGAAATCACCAAACCCGCCGATTACGGCGTTGAGGGCGAAAAAACCTTCACTTGCACAACGTGTTCTGCAACAAGAAAGGAAACAACCCCCGCAACCCCGCCAAAGTACAATACGCTCACGTTTGACGGCGGTTTGGAACTTAGCAAAACCTACGACGGAACGCCTGTCGTGCTAAACCCCGAAAACGTCCACTTCAACGGCAACGGCGCACTTACAATCGAATATAAACTCGAGGACGAGGACGACAGCACATACACCACAACCGCACCCACGGACGCAGGCGAGTATATTGTGCGTGCAAGAGTCGCCGGCACGGCAGAGTGGTACGGAATATCAAACACCAAATCGTTTACGATAATGCATCGCATTCTCACACTGAGCGAAAGCGTGTATTCTAGAAAAATCGACCAAACCCTCGAAAGCGGCAAGTTCGGTTTGGAGTGCAAAAACGTTGCCGAAGAAACCAACAACACCCTGACTTGGGTTACCGTTGAAGTGCCCGCACAATACCGCACGGTGGGCATTCACAATATGCGCGTGGGCGAGTTGATTGTCGACAACCCCAACTATATGTTCGCCATCGCCGACGAATCGAACGAGGTCAGACTCACCGTTTGGGACGCTCCCGAATTTTATGCCGGCGTTCAGGAAACTTTCTATATTACAGGCAGAGGAACTGTTTTGAAGGTTCAAATTGCCAACGGCACCGTGAATGTAGGCGATGAGCTCCACATCAACGAGCTTGGCAAGGTTTTCACCGTGACGGCGATGGAAAAGGGCAGTCAAGCGGTTGAAACGGCAACCGCAGGCGACACGGTAGCCTTGCTTGCAAAAGACATGACCAAAGATGACAAAGATGAGGTTAAGCTCGGATATACGATTACAAAGCTCGACACCGTGGCTTCGTATGACAAATTTACCGCAACTATCAGAGTGCTGGAAACGAAACCTAGCCCGTTGCAAAACAATTACAAACCCAACGTTCGCTTTGTCTTTATCGAAGGCATCGGCGACATACAGTCCACGATTACGCTCCCGACAAGTTTCGGTATGCTTATGCCCGGCTACACGCTTGCAGGCGTCACCGTTGATTTCGGCAGCGCAACAGTCCCCGCTTTCGTAGGACGTAGATTCTTGCTCATCGAGGGCGGCAAAGCCGTTGCCGAGGGCGTAGTCACCGACGTTGCTCCCAAGACGAGAGTAAACTGCACGGTGAGCGAGCCCACAGGCAAAACAGCGGTCATCGAACCCATCCAAGGCGGCGAAAAAACCTTTGCGCTCAACTTGAACAGAAGCACCGCGCTCGAAAACATCGTCGATAGCGAGGCAATCGACTTGGTTGTCAAGTACAACGGCGTGATTGTGGGCAGCTACAAGCGCACGGGCATTGGCGTTGGCAACGGCGATTTGGCGCACGTTGAAAACGGCGGCACGTTGAAAGGCTCGTACATCAACATCAATTTGGAAAAGGGCGTTTCGGGACTCACCGACGCCGACGGCAACTGGATTTGCGACCAAGCAAACGTGACTTTCGACGTTTCTGCAAAACAAACCCAACAAGTCGACAACCTTGCCGCAGGCAGCGTAATAACGAGTTCGCTTGGCGCAAACGAGGTGAAATACTTCACACTCAACGAGCTTGAACCTCTCACGAGCGGCTGGTATGGCTTTGTCAATGCGTTTAACACCAACGGCAGTAGTCGTTATGAGGTGTACACGGACGCCGGTGTGAAAGTCGATATGATGTCGGATATGTTTAAGTCAACCGGCGGCGGATACTACGTCAGATACACCGTGAATGCCAACATCTTAAATGCTCAAATCGGCTTCATCGCCGCAAAAGAACTTGAGGCAACAAACATCACGACGGGGCTTCAACTACCGGCAGGCAAGAAAGGCGACAAAGTCGTGATTAAAGTCACGGTGAAAAGAGCGATAACATATTTCCATACAAACTATGTTAGATTCACCCAAAAGTCGGGGGCTTTCAATGGCCGAATGGTAAAAGTGTTTTATGCCGATTATTCACAGTTTGACGGAATTGAATACACAACGCTTACGAGCGGAGACAGATTCATAATTCCAAACCGAAACAATCAAGAAATTTATGTCTACATCCGTATGGAGTATGCCGCGGATGTGGCAGCAAACACTGTCGGACTTAAGTTCATCAATTCAAGCACTGCCGATTCTCTGCCTGTCGTGGAAACAAGCGGTGGGGAGCTTATGTCTGTGAATTTCACGGCTAAAGAATCCAAGAATTTCTACTTCAAGGTGTCTACACCCGGTAAATATAGAATTGAAATCGTACAAAGCGATAGTTCGGGTATCGTGCCGTTTAGCACAATCGGCATCGACAAGTTATACGACTTTAATTTTAATCCAGTCAATGTGATTGGCAGTACGGATTTCAATGTCACCGAAACGGGCAATTATTCAATAACCTTGAAAAACCATACGGACTCCGCACAAAATGTGAGAATCCATGTGGTGAAAGTGGCGTAAGTCGTTTGGCATAATCAAACAAGCAAATAAGCGGATTGTTGCAATCCGCTTATTTGCAAAAATTCGGCAAGCATAAATGCCGAAATCAATCTCACAAATAGGAGATTTTTATGAAAACAAAATCATTACTATTCCTTGCGCTTGCGCTGGCGTTGTCGCTGTGCCTTGCGCTGGTCGCTTGCGGTGATAAGGGGAATGCCGCAACCGAGCTTGGCAGTGACAGCGGCGTGAGCGTTGTCGGTGTGTTTGACAATGGCTCCGCTCTGTCAGCCACTCGCCACGCTGCCGACAGTGAGCAAGGCAAAACCGCTATTTTGGCAATCGACAAGCCCTACGACAGCGCAAAAGTTGCCGTATTTGACATCGCTATCACAAAGGGTGGCGAAAAAGTTCAGCCGAGCGGCAAAGTGAAGGTTACTTTGCCCAAGCCGTTTGAGTCGGAACTCGGATATGTCACATATCACATCAAAGGCGACAACTCCGTCGAGGAACTCGAAACCGCGGTTGATGGCGGCAATATATATTTTGAAACGACAGGCTTTTCGTATTTTGTCGTTGCGGGCTTGGTAAACGCCGATCAACAACATATACACAGTTACGTTGAAAAAGTCACCGACAGGAACCTCGTGGACAACGCAACATGCCAAAGAAAGGCTGTGTATCGCCTTGTTTGCAGTATTTGCGGCAGTTTGGGCAGAGAAACCTTTGAGTACGGAGAGATTGCTCCTCACAACCTGCGCGAAGAAAAAGGTTACGATCCTCGGTGTGAAAAAGACGGACTCACCCACGGCAAACGTTGCATAAACCCGGGCTGTACTTATACCGAGCAAAAGCCGATACCCGCTATCGGACACGATATGCAGGACGTTGCCGCCAAAGAGCCGACTTGCACCGAAATCGGCTGGAAAGCATACAAGAGATGCGCCCATTACTGCGGCAAAACCGAAGGGTATGAGCAAATCGATAAAACAGGACACAATTTGTCCGTTCGCGTTGCAAGAGTCGAGCCTACTTGCGAAAAGTGGGGCCACGAGGAGTATTACAAATGCTCAAACGAGGGTTGTAATTATAATACCGATTATAATGGTTTGCCCGCTCTCGGACACGACAAGGAAAGGCACAATCCCTGCGAAGCAACCTGCACCGAGGACGGGTATTGGGGAAGTTATTACACCTGCAAGCGCGAAGGTTGCGATTATTCGTCAAAGGTGGATAGATACGTCGAAAAGGCTCTCGGGCACAACCTCAAACACCATGAGGCAAAACAAGCGGACTGCTTGCCCGGTTGGGACGAGTACGACGAATGTCAGCGCGAGGGTTGCGACTATAATACAAAGGTGGAAATCCCCGCCAACGGCAAGCACAGTTACGTTTGCGACGTATGCACCACCTGCAATGAGTGCAATCCCGTAAAATACACTCGCGAGGGTAACTATATCTATTTCGGTTACTGGTCGCAAACCTTAGAGCGCGACGAGAACGTAATCGCCAAACTTAACGAAGTGGCAGGGACTATTCCCGAGTATACAATTTACACTGTCCTCGAGAAACCCGAAAACTGGTCATATTATGAAAATTCGAAGGATATCTGGTATATAGACGTTATATATAGCGGTACAAAATACCGTGGCTTTTATATGAAGGAGTTTCGCCCGGCGGTATATGGAAGTCTTGGTTATTCTATTATCAGTGACAATCATTATACTAATCATCAAGTGTACTGGTTTAAGGTAGAACCGATAAAATGGAGAATTTTAACCACAAGCAACAATTCCGCCTATATTATGAGCGACATCGCTTTGGATGCCTTTTGGCTGGAACCCAATAGAGGAGAAGCAGGCTTTTATAACGGCGAATACGGCATTTTCAGAAAAGATCAAAACGGTAATATGGACGGAACTTACGCCAACAACTGGGAATATTGTTTCCTGCGTCAATGGCTTAACGAAACCTTCTATAACGAGGTTTTCAACGATTTGCAAAAGGAAATCATACAGACCACGCGCCTCGACAACAGCGCGAGAAGTTGCAATCCGGACGAATACCCGACGTATTACCCGGATACTTACAGCTCGCAAAACAAGCCTGGGGAAAACAAGTATGCCGCCCAATGTAAAGATACGGATGATAAGATCTTTTTGCTGTCTTTGAGAGATATTACCACAACGGCGTATGGTTTTAATAAGGACGTAAAAGCGGAAGATCCCGCAAGAAACCTGCAAGCATCCGATTTTGCCAAATTCCGCGGCGCGCCGATGGATATTTACGAAGAAAAATACGTTACCTGGTACACTCGTTCGCCGTCTATAGGTAGTAATGGTGGCAACGACGGATACGCTACCTTCGTTCTGGACAGACATCAGAAGGGCGCCATAAAAAGCACCGATCTGGTTCCTGACGGCGGTGTTGTCCCCGCGCTCTGGATAACCCTGCAAGGTTGAACACGAGCAACAAAGCAAACGAGCCGTCTTTTGACGGCTCGATATTTTTTGCCGAGGTTCGTAGGCGGGCGGGGTAGCGACTGCCGTAATAGAAGAGCGGACAAGTTGACTTGCAAAAGCGGAACGTCTACGCAAAACAAACTATGCTTTCGCACCGCCGTGCTATGCACGAACACTGCGTGTTAGTTTTGTTTGCTATGTCCACTTCGCACGATTTCGGCAAATGCTGTGCGCTTGCCTCTCTCTTTGCTCGCGCGGTCAGTCGGGTGTCCCGAGTTCGGCACGCACAGCATGCTGATATAACATAATCCAACCGCGACAGGGCATAAAAAAAATACGAACAAGGAGTTCGTATTTTTTTTAATTTGGTGAGCAAAAAAATGCATCAATTGATTGGAATTTCTAATGACTTGTTGGAATAATTAATATCTGTCTCTTATAC
>ERZ1026894.364-NODE-364-length-34417-cov-5.459490_pt1 | contig 34417 bp, 33 predicted proteins | sample MGYA00380177_ERZ1026894 | MGnify/ENA primary metagenome ERZ1026894 (study PRJEB33269, sample SAMEA4719813) | human gut metagenome | biome: human-associated habitat; feature: organic feature; material: feces | place: Cameroon | collected 2013-10 ... | reverse complement strand
TTAAGAAATGCTTTGACGGCAAATCAAACACGCTTATCTCTCCCCTGTCGGTATCATCCGCACTCACAATGACCGCAAATGGTGCAAACGGTCAGACCAAAGATGAAATGGAAAAGGTACTCGGGAGCGGAATGCCCATTGACGAACTGAACAAATATCTTTCATCATTCGGCGGCTCGCTGACTTCCGGTGAGGGTTTCAAGCTGAAAAACGCAAATTCGATATGGTTTATCAAAGACAACAATTTCAATGTGAACAATGAGTTTTTACATACCAACGCCGACTTTTACCACGCCGAAATATACAAACGTGCATATAACAGCGAGATTGTGAACGATATCAACAATTGGGTCAGTGAACATACAGACGGTATGATCGACAAGCTTCTTGACAACGGCGATGCGCTTTCAAATATTGCACTTATCAACGCAACAGCTTTCAATGCCGTATGGGAAACTTACTACTTTGACAACTTTGTTGAAGACGGAACGTTCACAGACGCTAACGGCAACGAGCAGTCAGTCACAATGCTGATTTCCGAAGAAAGCGAATACATAAACGGCGATAACTGCACAGGCTTTATCAAGAAATATAAAGGCGGTAAGTACGGCTTTGCCGCAATACTACCCGACAGCAATGTTTCTATATCGGATTTTGTCGGTTCGCTCAAAGGAGATAAGCTTTTCAAAATGTTGCAGAATGCCGAAAGCACTAATGTTGTCGCTAAAATGCCGAAGTTTGAGTATGAATACAGCGCCGGACTCAGTGAAGCATTGAAAGCTCTCGGTATGCCTACAGCCTTTTCCGACAGCGCTGATTTTTCGGGTATTTCGGGTGATAAACTTCTCATCAGTGATGTACTACACAAAACGAAGATATCCGTTACCGAAGAAGGTACAAGGGCTGTCGCCACAACAGGCGTGGTTATGTCCGCCGCTCCGGACGGCGATAAGCAGGTGATCCTGAATCGTCCGTTCATGTATATGATAATCGACAACGAAATAATGTTACCGCTGTTTGCAGGCGTGTATACAGGTATATGATAAATGACGGTGCATAAACCGTCTATCGAAAGGAGAACAGTATGAAAAGTAGAATTTTATCAGCAATCATCACAACCGCACTGACCTTATCGGCACTCACCCTCTCGGCTTGTCAGTCGGAAAAATCCCTCGAAACAACGGATCTTATGACAGGCATCAAAGCCGCAAGCCACGAAACCGTAAAACCCGACGATGCTTTCAAAAACGCATACGGCAATTTCTCTGTCGAACTGCTTAAGAAATGCTTTGACGGCAAATCAAACACGCTTATCTCTCCCCTGTCGGTATCGACAGCACTCACAATGACTGCGAACGGTGCAAACGGTCAGACCAAAGACGAAATGGAAAAGGTACTCGGGAGCGGAATGCCCCTTGACAAGCTGAACAAGTATCTTTCATCATTCAGCGGCTCGCTTACATCAGGCGAGGACTTCAAGCTGAAAAACGCAAATTCAATATGGTTCAGAGATGAAGAAAACAGACTTACCGTTGAAAAGGACTTTTTACAGACAAACGCCGATTATTTCGGTGCGGCGATACACAAGCGTGCGTTTGACAACGATACTTGCAAAGAGATCAACAGTTGGGTAAACGACAATACCGACGGTATGATAAACAATATACTTGACAGCATTCCGGACGAAGCAATTATGTATCTTGTAAATGCTGTCAGCTTTGACGCGGAATGGGATATCATCTATCGCGAAAATGATATAGCGGACGGAAAATTCACAAACTCCGAAGACAAGCTTATGAAAGTCACTATGTTGTGCTCAGATGAAAGTATTTATCTGGAAGATGAGGATTGCAAGGGCTTTATAAAGCAGTACAAGGACGGCAAGTACAGCTTTGCCGCAATACTGCCTGGCGGTGATATCAAAAGCTTTATAACATCGTTATCGGGTGAAAAATTAAGCAAGATACTCGGAAGTGCCGAAGACTGCATTGTAGAGGTAAAGCTTCCGAAATTTGGCTATGAATATTTCTCAAAGCTGAACGATGCCCTTTCGGCACTCGGTATGCCGACTGCGTTTGACCAAAATAACGCCGATTTTTCAGGTATCGGTAAATCGACAATGGGCAATATATCCATCGGCGAAGTGATCCACAAGACAAAAATAGAGGTAAACGAAAAAGGTACAAAGGCAGGAGCCGCCGCTCTTGTGGAAATGGTTGACGAGGGGTGTGTAATTGCCGAAAAGCAGGTAATTCTTAATCGTCCGTTCATGTATATGATACTTGACAATGAAACGATGCTGCCGCTGTTCGCAGGCATATATACAGGCGTATAACGCACAGAAATTGTATAATCTGCATAATCCGAGCTATAATATTTTCTTGACTTTTGGAGTATTTCTGATATAATTGAAATAGCAGAAAACGACAAATCTTTCAGGAAAGGCTGGATGTACAAATGGCAAAACGCAGAATAGGTATACTGACAAGCGGCGGCGACTGCCCCGGTCTCAACGCTACTATAAGAGGTGCGGCGAAAGCCTGTTACACTATGTTCGGCGAGGACAACGTTGAGATAGTCGGCATATCCAACGGTTTTCACGGTCTGATCCACAACAACTGCCGTATAATGAAGCCGGAGGATTTTTCCGGCATACTCACTCAGGGCGGAACGATACTCGGCACAAAGCGTACACCGTATAAGATGATGCAGGTAATAGAGGCGGATAACATAGACAAGGTCGCTGAAATGAAAGCCACCTATAAACAGCAGAAGCTCGACTGCATACTGACGCTCGGCGGCAACGGAACTCATAAGACCGCAAATCTTCTTTCCGAAGAGGGTCTGAATATAATCGGACTTCCCAAAACCATTGATAACGATATATGGGGAACAGATGTTACATTCGGCTTCCATACCGCAGTAGATATAGCGACCGAAGTTGTTGACAGAATACACACCACAGCCACCTCCCACAGACGTATTATGGTAATCGAGATAATGGGCAACAAGGCAGGCTGGCTGACGCTTTATTCGGGTATTGCAGGCGGTGCGGATATTATTCTTATCCCGGAGATCCCTTATGATATTGATAAGGTCATCGACGCTTGCGAAAAACGTGCGCAGTCCGGAAAGACATTCTCGATAATTGCGGTCGCAGAGGGCGCGATGGATATTTCGGAAGCCGCTATGAAGAAAAAGGAACGTGCAAAAAAACGTGCTGAAGCAGGAGAGGTTACCGTTACAAACCGCATAGCAAAGCAGATTGAAGCCGCAACAGGCTTTGAGTCAAGAACTGTTGTTCCGGGTCATATCCTGAGAGGCGGTTCTCCCTCCGCTTATGACAGAGTGCTTGCAACAAAGTTCGGCGCAAGAGCCGCAATGCTGATAAAGCAGGAAAAATACGGCTACACGGTCGCAAAAATCGGCAGTAAAATCTCAGAAAATAAGCTGTCTGATGTTACAATGAAAACGAAATTCGTCCTCGAAAACGATGAGCTTGTTATCACCGGTAAAAGCATCGGTGTATCCTTTGGCAAATAAAAGCAACGCCTTTATGTGATACCGCCTATTTATGGTGTCAGTTATCAGCAGGATTGCGACACAGCAAAATCAAGCGATAACATAGTTCTGTATAATCGCTTAACAGATTTAATCATATTGCAGAAATGCCCCCAACATAAAGCTTGGGGGCATTTAGTATATAATTTTCACTCTGTCATAAACAGCTTAGCCGCACCGCCGAATATTTCCCGGGAAAGCTCGGCGCTCATATCGGGATTATCCGCCTTTATCCTCTCACAGCGCTCAATATAACCGACAATATCGACATTGCAAAGCTTCTTTTCGCTATCACCGGAAAGTATTTTGTCAACAGCCTTTGATGCTTCTTTATAAAAATCGCTCTCAAGCATACGCTCAGCTACATCGGCATTTTTATCGCCGCAAACAGGCATATAACTGCTTTCATAATCAATCACAAAGCAGTCGGTATACTTTATGAATAACTCTTCGCAATATGCAGTAAGACGGTTCTTTTCTTCGATATACTCTGTATCCTCAAACGGTCTTATTCGTCCCGTCATATCAAGACGGTTAAGCGAAAGGCGCGTCTTTCTAAGGATAATCTTGCTGCCATATCTTTCGGTTACCGCTTTACCAAAGCCTTTTACGGCATTTTTAATATATTCCTTGTCAAAATCGTCGGCATACGGAGCGAAACTCTCGTCATCGGTCATAAACGCTCTGTACACCATTGTATCATATAAGCCGTCAATCGCCGCGATATATGTATTATTGTGACTGTAAAGTTCTTTTTCCGCATCGGAAAAATCAACGATCAGCCAATCTGCATTCTTGTCCGGGAAATATGAACGTGTAAGTTCCCTGAACACATCAGATGTACTGTCAACAAAGCTGAGATCTACATCGGCTTTCTGTTCACATACCGTAAGCGGGGAAAAGCCGCAGATACAGTTATTTACAACAGCTTTATCGCACAGCGAAAGTAAAGTTTTGCTATCCGTTCTGCCAAACGTATCAAACGCAAACGGTCTGTTCTTTTTGTAATATTCGGATACAAGCTGCTCCACAGCACTCTTGTCTGCACCGGTCAGCCACAATCTTGCACACTTGAGATAGAACTCTATGCTGCACTTATCAAGCACGCAATCCGATATGATGCCTTTTTTACGGAAGAACGCCGCCAACATATCAGCCAGATCGTCTTTCGCATAAAGACCGAGCCTTATAACTTCACCGATATCAGGGTCAGCGACTTTTCCTTTGCGTATAGCGCACACTGCCTCAAACACTTTTTTAAGCGTAACGTTTTTTCCAAAGTCATATCGCAATCTTATCTCTTCAAACGTTATAAAGTTGCTTTCCTTGAGTCTGAGTATATCGTTAAATTCCGCACAGATAAAATCACTGCTCAGGCGACTTATGAAATAATCGACAGCATTATTATGCGCAAAGAAAAATTTATCACAGCCGCTTGATTTTATAGCATCGATATTTTCTGCTATTTCCGTAAGCCATATTTCACAGTCATATGACAATGCGTTTATGTAACTGCCCTTTTCGCCCGAACCGATTTTTTTTGCAACAAGCGAAATATTGTTGCGGAACAACTCATCGCGGCACACGGCATAGCTTCTGCCACGCTTATTGATAACTCCGGGATAATAACGGGATATGTCAATTATCTTAGGCGATACACGGCGTATCAGATAGTTCTCCATATCAAGCAGCAGCTTGAAGTTGCATGAACGGTCGGAAGAACGTATATATCTGCCGTTTACATAGTAAAGCTTAGGATCTGACACCCTGACAAGTATTATCTTGTCTGAAGAATAAACAGCGGTTATACTGTCAATAAACTTATCCAGAAGCGGTTTCCATACGGCTTCATCTTTTATATCAAGCTTTTTGAGCTTCTTTTTGTTTTCCTCATAAAAGCGTGACCGGATAAACGCCTTGCCGCCCGAGTAAAGCACTCCGTCAAGCTGATATACAGGTGTTGCCGCCGCATAATAAAGATCCATTATTATGCAGTCCGACCTGTTATCCGAAAGATACTCGTCATATCCTTTTGAAAGGTTGTAATACAGCGGTACTACACCGTCACGGAAGTATTTTTCATCAACGTCACGATGCGTTCCGTACATAGTAAGCTGTGATATGAACAGATGGGAACGGTCGGTTTCAACATTTTCGTCACCCTTGAAAAGCTCCGAGATAAGTGCAGAGCCCAAAAGTGCGAATGACTGCTGCTCGGTCTTCACCGCATAACGCGCAAGATCTATCTTACCGCCGAGGGCATTTACTATCTGCTTTCTGAACGAATCATATTCGGACAACCCAAAATAGTGCACATTATCGTCTGTCAAAAGCACTGCGCGATGCTCTGCTCCATAGTCCTTGAATGCATATGGGATATATCCGACAAAGTCGGTAAAAACGCCGCCGCTTGCAACATCTCTCTTCAGCCTGACGCAAAGCAAAGCGCCTATTGTTTCAAATCTTGTTGCATAATCGGCAGGTATAAGCGAGCCTAGAGAATACGCAACAGGAACTTTTCTGCCATCGGTGCATTCTATAACATCATACTCTGCAATTGCATTCAGTCCGTTTCCGACAATAAAATCAACACCGCTTTCTGCCGCTTTTTTTGCCGCATTGCGCCATTTGGGTTTTACAACAGGTGTATGCCGTTCATTCCACGAGCAAAAAAGAAATATGTATTCCGCTCCGCTTTTCCTGAGCTTTGATACATACTGAGATATATCCTTATTTACAGTAGCCGAAACAAAACCGACACTGATATTATTGATATCTACAACGGAATACTTAACTCCGCCTAGCGTACAGTCACTTTCGCTTATAACCGTCAACGGATACTTTTCAAGCGACTGAGGTGCACGCTGAAGAAGTCCTGCATTGACTGCAAGCGCATCGATCCCGCTTTTGCACACAGCATCGGCAACAGAAGACGGGCAATTTATACTCCTGCTGTCTTCAAATGCGTATGCTTTTTTATCGTTAAGATCTGTATCAAGCGTGGCGACCGAAAAATCAAACGAACCGAATATTCCGTCCAGTGATGAAAAAGCCTCATCAAAGACAGGCATACCCAATGCCGCATTCTTCTGCATCTGCGCCGCAACCGTTATATCTCCGCCGATCATTATCGTGCATTTATGATGGTCGTTACATAACCTTCCGTCACTGCCCGAAAAGCGCCTGTTTTTGTAAACACCCGCACTCTTTTTTACGCCCGAGTGGTCAGGCTGAGGTGCTTTTGCGCCCTTTGCTTTCGGAATGACAGCCACAGCAGGTGCACAGGAAACGCTGAGTTTTTCCTCATGCTCAACCATCACAAAACTGCGTACCGTAAACGAAACCTTACCGCTCTTTGTATAGTTTTCGAGTTTGCAGGACGTATTTTTGCTATAACAAACAAATGTATACTTTCCGCTTTCGTTCGCGTCGGCATATATCTTATAGCCATCGCACTGTGAATTATAACGCCAAGACAAAGTGCATACACCGTCTGCGCCTATGATCGCCGTCAGCTTTCGGGGCGTTTCAAGAGGGCACGCCGCAACTATCTCCGACTCTCCGAAAAAATTATCCGGTCCGTCCGCAATTCTGTACGCCTTGACCTTATACTTAAGTGGCAGACCGTTTGTGCGTTTCTTTATCACCGCTCTTGAATCCTTTACATTCATCACACCGGTAAAGTGATTTTTCCCAAGCGGTGATGAAAACACGCGATATCCATCCGCATATTTTATATTGTCCCATATCAGCTCGACAACTCCCTCGCCCGTCTTTACGGTAACAGGAAATTGCGGCTGCTGTTCACGCAACTGCTTAAAATTCATAAGCTTTACCTCTCACAGAGTTATATATTGCTGAGTATCCAGTTTACAAACGATGCTCGTTCGCTGTCTGCATTCGTATCGATTTGTGCTGTTTTCGGTTTGTCGATGATATCCTTGTAATATTCATCAAGTTTGTCAAAATTGTTGTTGAAATTATAATAACCTCCGATATAATGCTGAACATCGTCTATTCTTATTCTGTAGCTGTCGTGACGCACACAGAATGTATAAGCGACCGATAACGGCACTTTCATATACATTGCGGTTTCGGGATACAGATAACCGCCGAGCATGTAGTGAGCACGTCTGTAAATGGTTCGTATAAAAGCCTCAAAGTTGAACTTCTGCATATATGAAGCATATATTTTCTTTTCCTTTATGCGCTCATAAAGACTGAATGCCGCCATAAGAAGTTCAAGGAACGTATGGAATGTTGTATCCTGATTAAAAATCTTCCCGAGATTATCGTTTGCATTTTTAAGTCCAAAGTTGAGATAGCGCTCTTTCGGATCATAAATTGTGACTTCGTTTACCGCGTATGCTATCCAATGATCGCAGAAACGAGTATAATCGTTTTCTATAAAGTAATCAAGGGCTTTCTCGGCGGCATCAAGATAGCGCCTGTCGTTTGTCACACTGTAGGCTCTGGCAAGCGCAAATGTAGCCTCACCGTCATAATACACTATCCTGTCACGTTCTTTACGTTCAAATCCGGGGAATGATAATACATGATAATAGCTGCCGTCCGCTTCCTGCATATCAAGTATGGAATTTGCAAGAGCAGTTATCAGCTTGTCATACTTGTTACTGCCGAATACGCTCGCATAGGTAGATAACGTTACTATTGCTATCGCATTTCCGCCAAGCTTTATCTCATCTGCCTTACGCTCAACAAGATAAGCGTGGTCATCATCGGAATACTCTATACTCTGCATAAGAAAATTTATGGTACTTTCGATCTTTGAAATCAGCTTTTCGTCCTTTGTAGTGTCATATTGCATGATAAGACTCCAGATAGTACCGGAATGACGCAGTATGTTATATGTAACGAAATGAAAATCGTTCACGGGATTTACACCGTAGTCAAATTGTCCGTTATCTTTGACAGCGTTTGCAAGATAAACAGATGAGGTTTCTATTACTTGCTTTATATCGTCCTTTGTAAGCTCACTGATAATTCTCCTGCCGTAGTTTTCTTCATCGGGATAGAGCTTGTACATTTTTTTATTTTCATCACAGATATATCCAACAGTTGTAAATTCGATCAGCATATCGGGGATCGAAGTAAGCACGGTGCCGCATTCCGCCAGATACTGTTTTATCTTTTCGTCATTGAGTACTCCGAGCTTATAGTCTATAAGCCCGCAACAATTAAGCTGTGCCTCAAGCAAAGCAGTTTCAAAACCGACATCAAAGCTTACACCCTTCTTGAAGAAAAATTCTCTTGCACCGCGTATTTTTTCGGTAAACTCAGTGCGGCTTATTATATTACTGCTGTTTATGTAATCGACCTTTAACCATAACGGATCAAAATTGTTTTCCGCAACAAAGCTCTCCGTTTTCTTCATAGCAGTATCAAACGCCGAAGCGAACCCGTCACCGCAAGCACAGAATACCCTTGCCGAAAAACTGCCATCAGTGACCGATACAAAAACTACATCATTGCGGAAAAGCGAACCGCGCTTATAATTACCCAGCGAACTGTCAAGATAAGGATCTCTGAGAATAAAGCTTTTCAGCATTTTCTTCTTAGCTCTGAATAACTTGATTTTTGAACTTGTAGGGGCAGATGCACTCATCGGCTTTTCCTCCCTGATAAACAATTATATAAAAATAAGTATACCATATCACACAAAAAATGTCAATAACTTCGTTGACGTTACCGGGTTTTTCGAGTATAATAATAGCATAACAGCAAAGGAAGTAACTAATATGGATAGATACAAAAAATACGCATCGGACAGAAAAGATGACATGTGTGACCTTCTGGCGAAGCTCGTTGCAATTCCCAGCGTTATGGAAGAAGCAAAGCCCGGTTATCCTTTCGGAGAAGCTCCCGCAAAAGCACTCGAAACAATGCTTGCCGCGGCAAAAGCGCTCGGCTTTGCGGTAAATAACGTTGATAATTATTACGGCACGGCAGACTATCTGCCGGACGGCGTGAGCACTCCCGGGCTTGCAATTCTTTGTCATCTGGATGTTGTACCCGAGGGCAAGGGCTGGACATATGAGCCTTTCGCCTGCACCGAAAAGGATGGCATTCTCTACGGCAGAGGCGTAACGGACGATAAAGGTCCCGCCGTATCGGCACTCTATGCGCTGTACAGCGTAAAACAGCTTGGAGCAAAGCTCTCAAAGGGCGTAAGACTGATATTCGGAACGAATGAAGAAAACGGCTCGGCAGATATAGAGCATTATCTGAAAAAAGATAAAATGCCGCCGATGGTTTTCACTCCTGACGCGTCATATCCGCTCATCAACTGTGATAAAGGTATGGCGCGGATAAAATACAGCGCCGATTTTGATAATAGCGATATTATCTCGATCTGCGGCGGACAGGTAATAAACGCTGTCCCTGCCGAATGCTGTGCCGTTGTGTGCGGTAAGCACAAAGATGAAATTTGTTCATATACAACCGGTAGCAAGAACGGCTGTGCTTATAATATTGAGCCTTGCGGCGATAACATAAAAATTATCTGCAAAGGAAAATCCGCACACGCATCAACTCCCGAGAAAGGCAGAAACGCTATAACAGCCATGCTTGAAATGCTGGTATCGCTTGATTTGAACAACAATACCAAAAGACTGCTATCGGATATTCTCAGGCTCTACCCTTACGGTGAAACCGACGGCAGCTCACTCGGCATTTCGTGCAGCGACAAGTCAGGTGCGCTGACTTGCGTTTTAAGTCTTATCAACACCGAAAACGGTAAGCTGACTTTCAGCACCGATACAAGATTTCCGATAAGCATGACTGCCGTACAATTGAAAGAAAAAGTCACGTCGGCGCTTTCAGATACAGATATGAGCATCGCAGACTTTATTGGAACAGACGCGCATTATGCTTCCCCGGACAGCTTCCTTGTAAAGACGCTTCTCAGCGTATACGAGGAACAGACAGGCAAAAAAGGCGAATGTATAGCTATCGGCGGCGGAACATACGTCCACGGGATCGAGGGTGGTGTTGCGTTCGGTGTTGAACACCCCGACACCGATTACAACATACACGGTGCTGATGAATTTGTACCTGTGAGCGAACTTATAGACAATACGGCTATGTTTGCAAACGCCATAGAAAAACTCTGCAAGTAATTTTACGCCCGTCCTCTTCATAGAATGTACAAACTATGAAAGGGCGGGCATATTATGTGCGGACTGATATTCAAAAAGAAAAGCAAAAATCATAATTTCAGCGAAGCGGAGGAAATGCGCTCGCGTCTTGATTATCTGCAAAGCCGTCTTGAAAAGACAAGACAGCTTTTCGATATAGAAACAGAGCCTGAAAAGATCGAGGCTATTGTGTATGAAGAAAAAGCTATTCTTATAAGGATAGACCACCTTATAAGAAACGCGAAACAGCGCAACATTACAATAAATTATTCCGACAGGACGGACAGGAGCTGACTGCTCCACTCCGCTGTCAGCCTTTCAAGGCTGTACGATGCATTCGCAGGGCTTGTGGACGGCAGTTTTACCGCTTCTATCCCGACTCTGTCGCGACAATAGCGCTTGTACATATTATATGAAGTTGAACCATTAGTAAATATATGTGTGATTGAAGTTTCAGCTGCAAGTCCTGCTATATCGTTAGGCACTACGGCACGTATTGAGGCATCTGACGAACCTGTTATTTCACATGAGCCTATAACGTCCCACACAGCTATGTTATGACTTAACAGCATCGCCTTCTTCTCTTCTGTAGTGACAGGACATTCACAGCCGAGAACAGCGGACAGCACTTTCCAGAAACGGTTTTGCGGGTGACCGTAGAAGAACTGCGCTTCCCGTGATTTCACAGACGGGAAAGAGCCTAATATCAGTATTTTGCTGTTTTTGTCATATACGGGCGGAATATTATGGTACTGTATCATTCCTCATCGCTCCTTATGATGAATTTGATAACATAAGCATAGCACAAAAGCACAATTTCTGCAAGAAAAGAACACATAAAATACGCAGTAATATCAAAACGGACAGAGATAACTAAGGCATCATCAAACGCATAAAAGCAAACTTTTCTGCCGATAATCAAAATTGAAACGGTAAAAGAGCCACAATGCAAAAGTGCAAGAAAAAGAATAAAAACTGCCGAAAACTCTACTTATTTGCATCACGCAAAAGCAAAGTGAAATCACAGACGAGAAATAGAGAGAAACAGCGATAATTAAAGCGATTTAAAGAGATATAGATATATATTTAGATTTTAACTCAAAAATCGTTTGACAAACGGACGGTGTTTGACTATAATATAGAACGTTGTGAAAATAATCAAACGAGGTAAAACCTCAAGAGTAATTGAAAGGAAAGAATCAGAATGTCAACATTTATGCCTAAAGCTGAAACAGTTGAACGTAAGTGGTATATTCTCGATGCAGCAGGAAAGCCTCTCGGTCGTGTTGCTGCAAAGGCCGCTCACATTCTCCGCGGTAAGCACAAGCCCACATACGCACCTCACTGCGACTGTGGCGATCATGTAATCGTAATTAACTGCGCAAAGGCAGTTTTAACAGGCAAGAAGCTTGAGAACAAGTACTACAGATGGCACACCGGCTACATCGGCGGTCTTAAGGAAGTACAGTACAGCAAGCTCATGAGCGAAAAGCCCGAAAAGGCTATGCAGCTCGCTATCGAGGGTATGCTCCCCAACAACACACTCGGTAGAAAAGCCGCTACAAGAATGCGTCTTTATGCAGGCGCTGAGCACAAGAACGGCGCTCAGAAGCCCGAAGAATTCAAATATTAAGGAGGGATAAAAATGTACGAATCAAAGCCTTATTACTACGGAACAGGTAGAAGAAAGCACTCAGTTGCCAGAGTACGTGTTTATCCCGGCAGCGGTGTTATAACAATCAACGGTCGCGGCATCGATGACTATTTCGGTCTTGAAACATTAAAGCTCATCGTTCGTCAGCCTCTCGCTCTGACAGGCACAACTGAAAAGTTCGATATCGTTTGCACAGTTGCAGGCGGCGGTGTTACAGGTCAGGCAGGCGCTATCCGCCACGGTCTTTCAAGAGCTTTACTTCAGTACAGTGACGAGCTCCGTCCCGTACTCAAGAAGGCAGGCTTCTTAACTCGTGACCCCAGAATGAAGGAAAGAAAGAAGTACGGCTTAAAGGCTGCACGTCGCGCTCCCCAGTTCTCAAAGAGATAATTTTATCCCTGTTGGGAGTATTCAAAATTATGTATTTACGCTGTTTTGTTCGGTTTGGGTTTATCTGAAACATGGTGAATTTCGGACGGTAACTAACACGTAACTAACAAAAACCAAGGCATTCATCGGTTGGTGAATGCCTTATTGTTCATATTATAAAAGACAAGGGAGGCACTTTACCATGAGACAGTTTGATACAATAGAAGAGCGTCTTGATTACATTGAGTTCAGACAAACCCTACTATTCGACAACGATTCTGTAAGCAGATTACTCTTCGAATACGAAATTACTCATGACGAATATGTTAAAATAATGGATTTGATGGACGAGTATAGAAACAAAATCGGAAATGGCGAGTCTGTCAATAGCGGAACTTTTGAAACACAAATATATAAGATCGTTCCTTCACGTCAAAGTGATTATCATTTCTGTGAGTACATTTCTAAATCATTTATGGACGAAGGAAGATGGGAGGAAGTATTTCCTGCATTATACGGAGACAATCCTAAATATTCATATTTACGAGGTTGATTTATGGATTGTTGGGATATTGTAGGAAATGTTGCTAACATATTAGGGATTATATCATTTCCGTTTGCTATTTATGAACTGATTGCCATTAAATCACGTATAAAGAAAGCTCAAGAAAGCATGAATGAATTACTAATATTAAAGGATTATCAAACCATATCAGAACTAACTAATATGTGTTCTAAAATGCAGGAAGATTTATCTCGAATAATCGGAAATCACAGTAAGAAAGGTGTAACTAAAGAATCGATAAAGGGACAATGCCAAGCTATTATCGACGAATTAGATAAATGTATTGTAGATACACCTTCTCAGCACGAAGATTTGACAGCTTTGTTTATAAATTGTAAAAGAGAAATTCAAAACTATGTTGAAAAGAGCAACCTTGATCATTTAAAAGATGCACAAGATTACTTATATTCGTGCATTAGTTTGTTAAAGAGGCTGAGTGCTTCTACATTAAGTGCTGAAGCTGAACGAATTGCTCAAAGTGAATAAAACTTAAACCGCTGAGAGATTACTTTCCTCAGCGGTATCTTTATGCCTATATCCTATTGATAGCCTCCAACAGCTCCTGCACATTAACGTGCGTGTACACCTTCTCGGTCAGCGACATTGCACCCGAATGACCGACGATCTTCTTTATCAGCGTAGGCGATACCTCTTTCTCGGTCATCATCGAGATGCAGGTGTGATGGGTATCGTGTGGCTTGTGAGTGCTGCCGATCAGTTTCATAACAGGTGTCCAGTAGGAATCATAGTAGTTGCGGTAAATGAACTGCTTGCCGTCGGGAGTATGGAGCAGATACTCGTACCGATAGTTCTGTTTGTCGGATAGCACTTTGTCAACCTTATTTGTCGTTATTTACATAAAAATAAACCGCAGGTACGCCTGCGGTTTATCTGTATCTTATTCTATCTTACTGCACTTCCACAATAGTAATATTCTCCCCTGCGACCTCGACCTCAGATAGCAATGCGCTTTTTATCTGTGCCGCCTGAGCGGTATCGAGTCCCTGTGACTTCACAATGATATTCGCACTGTTATCGCTTAGGTAGCAAAGCACATCTTCAAAGCCCTGTGCCTTAAGCGTTGTTTCGATCTTGTTTTCAGCCTCCATAAGGTCGGTCAGCTGCTGTGCGTCCTGTGCGACTACCGCAAGCTCGTCTTTGGTCATATCTCCGCCGCCGTAAATACTCTTGAGCGTTTCCTTAGCCTCTTCTCTGCTTGCCTGCTTGTCAATGCGCGCCTTTGCAAAATATTCCTCACTGCTGTCGGCTACCTTTTCAGTATTGGCAGAAGCGGAAACAATATCGCTGTCCTTTTTGTCGGACACTTTGCCCGTATTGTCGTTTTCATTTGATACAAGCCTTGTATCGCCGTAGTTATCCCCCGATGCGCTCTTACTGCTCACGTTACTCCCTATGGCAAAATTGGCATACAGTCCGACTGCAAGCACAAGCGCCAGACCTGCCGCAACAAGATGCTTTTTACCAAGTATAAGATTGATTCTCGGTCTTCTCATAACAAATACCTCACTTATGTTGTAATACATATTCTCGATGCGGAAACGTCAAGTGCCGTTTTTACCGCATTGATTACCCTTTCGGCTATCCGATTGCTTGAAGCTTCGGGACATACCACCGTCACCCCGAGCACTGTGTGCTTATCCTCGTCAAGCCTGACCGTGACATTCGGAACATCATCTATCCCGTCCATAGCCGCAAGCATCAGAGTTATGCGCTGTTCAAGCAGCTGTTCTTCGGTAAGCTGTGTGTCTGACCCGCTGCCGAAGCTTGAAAGAAAGATAAGCGCGATCGCCGCTATCCCGGCAATGAAAGCTATTTTAAGCAGCTTATCGGATCTCAGCAGTTCTTTCATAATCTACCTTTCTTTTGCGTATCTGACCTTTATATCGTTCCCGACTGCCGACTGTACAAGTGATACAGCATCGGCGATGTATCCATCGTCCGTATTATCATCAAATACAAGCTCGACCTCACTAATAGATATGCAGAACGCGCCGTCAATATGCGCTGTAATATACACCTTGCGGTAAACAAATCCGTGCGAGGTGAGTAGCTCCTCGACCTTTTCCCTGACGGCTCTTGCCGCAGTGACGCGTGCCTGCTCGGAAAGCTTATCGCTGAAATCCACCTGAGGGATATCGGCGATCTTAGTTTCTATGGTAAGTGCGGGGATAACATCGGTGACCGAATTTATCAGGCACACCGAAAAAATACACGCTATCGCAAATGTTATCTGCAACTTGTATTTTTCACACGGTATCAGCATTCTGAGCAGCCCCGCCGCCGCGGCAAGCACGCATATACCGAGCGCCGCCTGCTTTATCTCGTTCATACCGCACCTCCCGCCATAAATATCATAAGAGATATCGATATTACCGCCATCAGCAGGAACGATACGAGCATCGCCATAATTATAGAGCTAACCCCCTCGGCGCACTTGAGAAGCCCCGTGAGCTGTGATATACCGAACAGGTCACTGAACGCCGCCGCCACCGAAAACGCAAGCTTATAGCACAGCACCGACAATATTGACGGCAGTATCAACGCCCCGCCGACTATTATCCCGAACACGCCGAAGTTGTTACGGATAAGCCCTATACCGCCGTACATCACCGACAGCGAATCTGACACAGCGCCGCCGATGAACGGAACACCATTCGACACAGTGAACCTTGCGGCTTTGAGCCCGACATTGTCTGACGGTACTGTGATAAAGCTCTGCATCGCAAGCAGTGCCACGAATATCGTCATAATAAGTCCGAGTATCCATATCACTGTTTTCTTTACCGCTTCGGCAAGCGCCGACAGCTTAAGCTCACTGCACACGCTCCCTGCAAGCGATACACCGAGTATACTCATAGACACCGGCATAAGTATCTTTGACGCAAGCTGAGTAAAGCACTGTGCGCCGCCCATTACCACGGTATTGAACATTGCGGCAGATGTGACGTGTCCGCTTGTAGCGAGTATTCCCGCAAACGCGGGGATAAAGCTTGCAAGGAACACACTGCCCGACTCAAGCGTCTTTGATGCCGCCGCCAGTGAGTCGCTCGCAGCTGTAACGGTAAGAGTGCTGCACGCAAGTACCGATACCACCGAGAATACGGTCTTAAGATTGCCGGAATTATCGGCAAATACATTTGCTGCACTGCAAAGAAGCGTAATGCCGAGAAGTGACACAAGCAGCTTAAGCGGACTTTGTATGCTGTCCCATAACATACCTGTTACATTGCTTACCACCTTATCGAGCGACAATGTATTACTGTCTATGCTTTGCGGTGTTATTCCCGCCGCCGACAGCTGTCGATCAAGTTCCTGCGGTATGTCGGCGCTGTAGCCGTCAAGTATCGTGCTGTCCTGCGCGCCCGCACAAAACGGCACGGCAAGCATCACAAGCGCCGTGACAAACACCGTAATTATTTTTATAATTGCTTTCATATTTCCTCACTGCAATAGCTGTTTTATTACTTCCGTAAGGCGGTCAAACACCGGCAGTGCGAGCAATACTATTGCAAACTTTCCCGCAAGCTCTATCTTTGCGGCTATCGACTTTTCACCCGCGTCTGCACAGCTGTCTGATGCCATCTGCGTAATGTAGCAGACCGCAAGCGATTTCACAAGCACGTCCGCGTATGATGAATCGGGGTCTGCTATCTGCAGGTAGCCGGATATAGTTTCTATAACAGGCTTTACCGCCGTTACCGCCGCACCGAGCATAAGCATTCCCGTGATAAGCGTAATATACACGCTGAACTCAGGCTTGTACTGCCTGAGCACCACCGACAGCACCGCGCCGATAATTCCCGCACCGACAAATGCGATAATGTTCATATTCCCGTCCTTTTGAAGTCTAAAGATTGAAGATATTTTTTATCGTATCAAACAGGTTGCTTATCTCTGTCACTATCATCATAAGCACGACAATAAGCCCCGCGATAGTGGTCATCATAGCCTGCTCTTCTCTGCCCGAGCGCTGTAAAAGCTGATTTAACACGGCTACGACGATCCCTATCGCCGCTATCTTGAAAATAAAATCTACATTCATATCACACCGCCGCTTTCTATATCAGCATTATGCCTACCGCCGCTCCCAGCATTATCCCGAGTGTGCGGTAAAGCCTGCCTTTGCGCTTTTTTTCTTCGCTTGCGCTTTCAAGCACGCTCTCAAGTCTTGTCTGTGCTAGAGCTAAAACGGCAGTTTCTCCCGCAGTATTGCTTTTACCGATATTTCTGCCAAGCTCTGATAAAATATTCCTTTCTTCCGCTTTCAGACAACCGCTTGTGTTCACACAAGCATCCCACTCCTCGCTGATATTTCCGCCACTTTCGCAGACTGCTATCAGTTTGTCCGAAATATAGCAACGTGATGTTTTGCACTGCGCTTTCAGCATTTCGTCAAGCTTATATCCGTTATAAGTTACATAAGCCGTCATATTCCGAAAAAGCGAGATGTACGCCGATATAACCTCGCAACGTTGTGACAGTCTGTCCGAAAAATACGCTCCCACAGCCGCACCGCTGAGTGTTGTAAGCATAAATATGACAATGCTTATCATAACGTGCACTCCGCATTTACTCCGGGCGTAATGATCTGCTTCACGGCGGTTATCCTATGATTCCGGAGTAGTGCAATATGTTGTATTGCTCCACTGTCAACGATTGCTTTTATCCCATCGTTTGCTAAAGCGGTTTCAATACTGTCCGCATGAGCCGTCATAATAAGCCCGACACCCGAGTTTATAAGCTGTCTTATGCTTTCAGCGTCCACTCCGAGCTCATCGGTCACAATATAGTCAGGCGACATACATCTTATCGCCCTTATTATGCCGTCGGACTTTCCGTAACCGCTGAACACGTCCGTCATAAGCCCTACATCAAGGCATGGTTTTCCGTCATACACCGCCGCGATCTCCTGTCGTTCGTCAATAAGCGATATCCTGAACCGCCCGCCGATACCCCGACATAGATCGCGCAGTACCGTAGTCTTACCGCTGAGCGGTCTGCCGATTATCATCAGACCCTTGCTGCCGACATCATCAAAAAGCGGTAGCAAGTCTCTCGCCGCCCCATAGTGCTGTCTGGCTATGCGAATATTCAGGGAGCTGATATTCTTCACTGTGTGCAGTCTGTCACCGCTGTACACGGCACTTCCGCAAATACCCGCCCTATGACCGCCGTACAGCGTTATAAAGCCGTTTGCTATATCCTTTTCATATGTATGCACTGAGTTCTGACAAATTGCGCTGATACACTCACTGATAAGTGCACTGTCAGCAGTGACCTGCATAATATGATTTCGGTCACCTGTACGGATAATAAGCGGCGCGCCGCATTTTATCCGTATCTCCTCGGCAACAAGCTTTATCGACTGCGGCACAGAACATAATGCGGGAAAAACTCTCGCTATCGGTCGAATTGCAACGTCATATTCATTTGTTTTACTTTCTATCATTTTTTCATATCCTTTCGGCTTGTCTTTTTTGTTTAGTAAAGTCTATGCGCGAGGGTATAAAAAAAGAACGCATGATCTCTCATGCGTTCCCGGTAAGTTATTCATTTATCAAAGTTCAAATCTATCGGTAAGCGATTTCAGTAATGCCGCCTGACCGCTCAGCTCCTCACTTGATGCTGCACTTTCTTCCGCGGTTGCGGTATTGCGTTGAATAACACTTGCTATCTGCTCTACGCCTTCGGTTATTTTCTCAAGCTCCTCACTTTCGGCATTTGCGTCTGCTGTGATGCTTCTTACAATACTTACTGCTTCATCTACACTGCCAACAAGCGTTAGCATAGCATCAACAGTATCCGCTGTAAGCTCCGTACCATTAGCAACAGCTCCGACTGTATGCTCGATAAGCTGTGATGTAAGCGCCGCCGCATCTGCGGTTTTGCCCGCAAGGTTTCTTACTTCATCGGCAACGACCGCAAAGCCCTTGCCTGCCTCACCGGCTCTTGCCGCCTCGACAGCTGCATTGAGCGCGAGTATATTTGTCTGGAATGCAATATCCTCGACCGTCTGAATAATCTTTTTGATTTCTCCCGACTTGTCACCTATCTCCTGCATAGCCGCTGAAAGCTTGTTCATACTGTCATTACAGAGATTTACCTTTTCGCCCATCTCAGTCACTATCACATTTGCGCGATTTGCATTGTCGGCTGTGGTCTTTACGTTTCCGGATACAAGCTCACAGTTCGACGAAAGCGTATCGATAGCTCCCGCCTGCATAGCGGCACCGTCGGAAAGCTCCTGTGCGCCTGCCGCAAGCTGTGCAGAACCCTCTGATACCTGACTTGCCGCGTTTTCGATCTGTGTAAGCGTATCCTTAAGTGAGTTCTGTATCTTCTTTATCATTGAAGCTTTTATTTCGGCAAAATCCCCGTTATATTGCAATGTTATCTCATTGTTGAAACGGCCTTCCGCCATCTGTCCGAGCTTCATATCAATATCCGAAACATAGTTCTTAAGCATACCGTTAGCTTCTTCAATTGCAAGGCAGGCAGAACCGATCTCATCATTTTTGCGGTATTTGCTCTCATACGACAGCTGTCCGTTCTTCATTGAGTCTGCCGCTTTATTGATTTCACCGAGCGGTTTGAGCTTGCGGTTTATTTGAATGTTAAGTATGATAGTGCTTATCGCTGTAAATACGACAAGTACCAAGAAGAATATTATAACCAGCCACATCTCGCTACAATAGAAAGTATATGTGTCCTGTGCGTAAATTATTGTCCACCCATAGTCGCCGACACCGTCCTTTGCATAGATCGAAAGCTGACCGTTTTCATCTGTGCCTGTATATATCCTTCCGTTCTCATTTCCGACAATCGCCGCAATACTCGTATCGGAAGCCTTTGTATAATGTTCGCTTTCATCATTATCTACATAAGGAAGATATGCATCATTCCTATGTACAACTATATCTCCTGCGGCGTCGATAAGTATCGGGTAATATCCGCCGTTGACATTGGACTTTGCTATATCAATGACAGACGTTACAAAGATATCGGCGGCAACTACCGAAATATCGCCGTTATCGTGGAATATCGGCTTTGAAAGCGTTATTACAAGCTCTTTTGTCTTGACATCGATATACGGATCGGAAACAACCGTCTTTTTAGCTTCAACCGCCTTTGTGTACCAGTCACGGTCGGTAGGGTCGTAATTTTCTGCGGCAGCATCCCAGCCGTCAGAGAATACAGATGATTTATCCGACTTTCCGATGTAGAACACATATACCTCGTCTGAAACCGACTGCATATCGACAAGAAAACCATAAGCCTTGTCGAAATTATCGGCATCGTATTTACCGCTGTCAACAGCCTCTGCTAAGTTATCCATCATAAATGCTTATCGAACCATGCCGTTATGTCAGAGGCTCTCTTGGATGTCTGCGCAACGAATATGCTGTGCTTGCTGTTTATCGCATTCGTTATCGATGTAAAATACGTCAGGAGCAGTATCATTACTGCAGTTATACAGAATACAAGCTCTACACAGTGTCTTAAGCTTCTTTGTATGCCGTTGTTTTTTTTAGCGGCGGCAGATGATGCTTTATTCATTTACATTTCCTCGTATGCTTTCTCAGTAATGGCTTGGACGATTTATTGCTTATCGGAAACAACCGTTCTTATATGAAGCTCCTCAAGCTGCTTATCGTCAACTACTGACGGGCACTGCGACATAAGCTCGCTTGCGTCCTTTACCTTCGGGAATGCAACTACATCTCTCAGGCTGTCTGCACCGCAAAGGAGCATCGAAAGCCTGTCAAGACCTATACCAAGACCACCGTGCGGAGGTGCGGCATACTTGTATGCGTCAACAAGGAAGCCGAATTTCTCTTCAATTTCCTTATCTGTAAGACCGAGCAGTCTGAACATTCTCTCCTGAAGCTCAGGGTCGGTTATACGGATAGAACCACTGCAAAGCTCGATGCCGTTGAGTACAAGGTCATAAGCCTTCGCTCTTACCTTGCCCTTGTCGGTGTCAAGGTATTCAAGGCACTCTTCCATAGGCATCGTGAATGGGTGGTGCATAGCAAGCCAGCTTTCCGATTCATCGTCCCACTCAAAGAACGGGAACTCGGTTATCCATAAGAAATTGTAGCCGCTGTCGGGTACAATGCCTATCTGCTTGCCGACCTTAAGACGCAGAGCACCGAGTACAGGGAGCGTCACCTTATTCTTATCGGCAACAATCAGCACTACATCTCCCTTTTCACAGCCGAGGTGCGAAAGGATAGCGTCAAGCTCGCCCTCTTTGAGGAATTTTGCAAACGAGCAGTTCGGCGCATCATCATTCCAACGGATATAAGCAAGACCCTTAGCGCCGATACCCTTTGAGAACTCGGTCAGCTTGTCGATCTCTTTTCTTGTGAGAATGCCTGCGGCGTTCTTTGCAACGATAGCTCTTACACTTCCGCCTGCGGCAATTGCCGAGGAGAATACGGAAAACTCGGTATCCTTAACAATATCGGACAGATCCTGTATCTCCATTCCGAAGCGTGTATCTGGCTTATCCGAGCCATAACGTGACATAGCGTCATTATATGTCAGTCTGGGGAGCGGAGTTGTGATATCAACATCAAGAACATCCTTCATCAGCTTCCTGATAAAGCCCTCTGTAAGTTCAAGTATCTCATCAACATCCATAAATGACATTTCAAGGTCGATCTGTGTGAACTCGGGCTGTCTGTCCGCACGCAGATCCTCATCTCTGAAGCATCTCGCAAGCTGGATATAACGGTCAAAACCCGAGATCATCAGTAACTGCTTATATATCTGGGGCGACTGGGGAAGCGCATAGAACTTACCCTCGTGAACTCTTGACGGTACAAGGTAATCTCTTGCACCCTCGGGAGTAGACTTCATCATCATAGGTGTTTCTATTTCAAGAAAGCCGTTATCATAAAAATACTCACGTGCTGTCTTTGCTATCTTGTGACGCATTATAAGGTTATCCTGTAACTTCTTTCTGCGAAGATCAAGATATCGGTACTTAAGGCGGAGCTCCTCATTTGTCTTTGTATCGTTTACTATCTCAAACGGTGTTGTTTGCGCCATTGAAAGTATGCGCAGGTCGGTAACCAGTATCTCAACGTTACCTGTCTTTATATCGTTATTTTTGCTCTCTCTTTCACGCAGAAGTCCCTGCACCATAAGCACATATTCGCTCTTTATCTGTTTAGCCTTTTCAAAAACAGCAGGTTCGGTAGTATCGTCAAATACAAGCTGAACTATTCCTGTACGATCCCGCAGATCAACGAACATAAGGCTTCCCTTATCTCTTACTCTCTGTACAAATCCGGCAACTGTAACCGTATTGCCTATCCCCTCGACCTCACCGCAATAATGGGTGCGCTTAAGACCTTTCATTGTGTCTAACATAAAATCTATACCTTTCCTACGGTTCTACCCGTTTATTTCCAATCGACAGGCTGAAAATAACCGCCGATAAATCTTTATAATTATAGCATTTTTCTGTCGGTTTTTCAAGTAGCGGGGCGAAAAAAAGCAACCGCAGAAAATCTGCGGTTACTTCTTACACCTTTTCTCCGTCTGCCCTATCATAACAAGCAACAACACAAAGAAAAACGCAAGGAATACCGGCATAAGCCTTAAGCTGATACCGTTCGCGATAACGCCGAACAGCGGCGGCATAAAGGTTGAGCCGACATAGGCGCTCGCCATCTGTATCCCGATAATACCCTGCGAGTTCTCCGCGCCGAAGTTATACGGCGTGGAGTGGATAATGCACGGATAGACAGGCGCACAGCCAAGCCCGATTATTACAAAGCCCGCCACCGCCGTGACAAAGGTCGGGATAGCTATCAGCACAACGCCGAATATCGCAACGCCCGTGCCCAGCCTTATCATACGATTGTCGCCGAGCTTGTCCGAAATAAAGCCCGACAAAAACCTTCCCGCGGTAATTCCGATAAAGAACAGTGAGCCGAGCGCCGCCGCCTCGTCCTTAGGAAGATCCGCAACGCTTTCAAGGTAGCTGCTTGCCCACAGCATAGCGGTAGCTTCGGCGGCGCAATAAGCGAAAAATCCTGTCAGCAGAAAAGGTACACCCCTGATTTTAAGCGCACCTCTTATTCCGATAAGCGGCTTGCTCTCTTTCCCGCTCACCTCGGTTTTCTTGTCATTTATCTTCCATAGAGGAAGAGAAAAAACGAGTATCAGCACTATACCGAATTGTATGAACGATACCCACCTGTAGCCGTCCGACCAAGTGCTGTAGTTCAGCGCCATACTCATTATGTACGGGCTTACTATAGTTCCGACACCCCAGAAGCAGTGAAGCCAACTCATATGCCGCGAGCTGTAATGCAAGGCTACATAGTTATTGAGTGCCGCATCGATCGCTCCCGCGCCGAGTCCATATGGTATACCCCACAGGCACAGCTGATAAAATCCGCTCACAGTGGAAAAGCCGAAAAGCGCGACAGCCGTCAGCAGTACACTGACTGTTGTTACTACCTTAGTTCCGAGCCATTTTGTAAGCCGCTCCGACATAAGCCCAGATATTATAGTGCCGCCCGAGATTATCATCGACACAAAGCCCATATACGACAGCGGTACATCAAATGCCGCCCTTATCGTGGGCCATGCCGATCCGAGAAGAGAATCGGGAAGCCCTAAGCTTATAAACGCGATATATATTACCGCAAGCAAAAGAAGATACATATGCTAACCCTCGGATACAGATGAATTTGCGCTGTCAGCCTTAAGCTTATCAAGGATAGCCCTTTCAGCCGCAATTGGCTCTTCCGATGCTATCAGAAAGCACAGATCGCCCTTTTTGAATACTACCGACTGCTCGGCATTCTTTGCCTGCTCAGGATATGTTCCGAATTGCTTTATCAAGCTTTCTTTCCTGCTTTGGAGAGCGTCATATACTCCGTCCGTATCAACTGCACGCACCGCAATTACCTCCGACAGCTCAACGCTTATCGCCTGCTGATATACACAGTAATCGGTAATTCCGTATTTGCTGAAATCCATTATCGTATCAAGCAGTGTGCTATCCGTTGCCTTTACCATCTCCGGGAAATTTCCCGCATTCAGCGCAGTGAGCACCAGACCCTCGCAGGAAATATCATCGTCTGCCACTTCTGTTACCGTCCATTTTGTAGACGAACGGGAGGAGCTTTCCGCCTGCTGTACAGAGGAAGAAACATCATTGGCACAGCCGCAGAGCGTTGCGGCAAAAATTACGGCAAATAATACCGTGAGCGCCTTTCTCATTTGCTTTTTATCCTCTCAAGATTTGTCAAAAGCGCATCGGGGAGCTTATGCTTATCCTTGTCGTACCACGGCAGATCCTCACGCATAATTACATCGGGATGCGACATAACGCGCTTCATAAAATCTTCCGTCATGTATTTTTCATTTATCACCGTATAGCCGTCTTTATCGAAAACAGGCTTGTAGCCGTCACGCTTATAGACGAACTCGCCCCACCACGGAAGCCACCACAGCCACATGGCATTGTCCTTTTTCATCTCATCGGGTTCAGGAATATAGCCGCACTCTGACAATGTTATCAGCTTGCCGTGTGCAAGCTCCGTCATATATTCAAATCTCTTCTTCTGGGAAGAATGGTCATATTCCTTTACGGAATAAATATCATCTCCGCAGATATCGAATGTGTTGGGGTCTACCTCCATACACTTGTCCTGACCGTTCCACACCCATATAAGGTTAGACAGCTTATGATAGTTTTCCATACGGTCAAATATCATATACCACAGCTTCTTATAGGCTTCGCGGTGCTTTTCATCGTGATTTCCCCACCAGAACCAGTTGCCGTTAGCTTCATGCAGAGGTCGCCACAGCACAGGTATATCCAGATCAGCCATACGTTTAAGCTCGGCAGACACCATATCTATCTCACGGATAATAAACTCATATTCCTCCGTGCCCTCTGTCACACCCTTGCACAGATCGAAGCAGGTCTTGTGATCGTAGCCGGTCGTCTTGTAGTAGAACGATGAGCCTTTGGAGTAATCGTTCATATCATTCGGAGCGTACCAGTGCCAGCACATTGTAACAATACCGCCGCACTCGGTAGCCCACTTTATGGCTCTGTCAACCTGATCATCGGTTTTCTTACAGGAGCTTACTCCCATAAAATCATAACCTCTCACAGCCGGGAGCTTGCCTGTAAGACGGTAATAGACAAGATCCTCGACCTCGTCGCTTTGCAGATACTGCTGACCTGCAAGGTGCTTTTTGCCATATATGCTCTTAAGATAGTCAAAAAGCTTTACGGTGTTTTCGCTTGCCTGCTTTGAAACAAGCTTTGTCGGATCGGGTTTATAATTCAGCTGTTCTTTCAGCTTCTCGAAATCGGTAGTATACGCCATAGTTCCTCACATTATTTTTATTTTATCTTTCTTTACTTGTTCTTCTGTTCCTGTAATGTTCTCACAGTTCTGAGAAGGAGCTTTGTCGGGGCAAATCTTGAGCCTGCCGCAGCCGCCTTGGTGGTAACGCCCGGGATAATCAGCAGATCGCCGCATAAAAGGCGCTCAATAGCATAGTCTGCAACATAAGCCTCGTTCTCGCTCGGGATACCGAAGCTCTTTACGCCTGCAACGCTGTTGAACTCGGTATCTACAGGACCCGGGCAAAGTGCACTTATCACTACTCTGCTGCCTGTGCTCCTGAGCTCTTCATATATAGCCTTTGTCAGCTGTACGACATAGTTCTTTGTCGCATAGTAGGTAGCAAGCAGAGGTCCTGCCATAAAGCCTGCAACAGACGCAGTGTTGAGGATATATCCGCTGTTTCTCTTCGCAAAATCGCGCAGGAAGAGCTTAGTCAGGATATGAACAGCCTTGATATTGACATTGATCATAGAAAGCTCATCATCAAGGTCTGTTTCAAGGAAAGAGCCATACAGACCAAATCCCGCATTATTAAACAGAAAATCGATCTTATAGTCCTTTACCCTGTCATAAAGTTCAAAGCATTGTTCTTCTTTAGAAAGGTCGGCGGTTATCGTCTTGACCTTTATTTCGGGACAATTGTATATGATCTCTTCCTTAAGAGCTAAAAGTCTCTCCGTTCTCCTTGCTACAAGTATAAGGTTTACTCCTCTTGTCGCAAGGTTCTTAGCCATTTCTCTGCCAATTCCGGAGCTTGCGCCCGTAATAAGTGCTATCATATTAAATTCCTTTCCCGGTTTATGACCGTTTGAGTTAAATGTATTCGTTGTAAGCCTGCAACCTATGCATAAGCGCAAGCCTTAGATAACGTCACAAAAATCACTGTTGTTTATTCATCTGGCGCTCGTAATACTGTTCCTTTGTCATAAGCACCTCTCGCGGCTTACTGCCCTGCGACGGTCCTACAATACCCATCTCTTCCATAACATCGACAAGCCTTGCGGCTCTGCCGAACCCGAGCTTAAGCTTTCTCTGAAGTGTGCTTACACTCGCCTGACCGTTCTCAACAACAATGCGGATAGCATCTTCCAGCTTATCATCGCTGACATCGATATCACCGCTTTCAAAGCCGGAGCTCTCCGACGACTTATCGTTGCCCTTGACAAGCTCAGCCTGACGCTCGACCTCTTTGATTACGTCATCGTCATAATCAAGCTCAAATTTATTCTTGAGAAAGTCAACTACTCGCTCGACCTCCTTGTCGGATATCCAGCAGCCCTGCACTCGTGTAGGCTTAGGCATAGAAACAGACTTGAACAACATATCACCCTTACCGAGAAGCTTTTCCGCACCCTGCTCGTCCATAATTACACGGCTGTCAGTACCCGAGCTGACTTTAAGTGCGATACGGCTGGGTATATTCGCCTTGATAAGACCGGTAACGACATCTACTGTCGGACGCTGTGTGGCGATAACAAGATGCATACCGGCGGCACGCGCCATTTGTGCAAGTCGGCATATGCTGTCCTCGACCTCATTCTTAGATGCCATAATAAGATCGGCAAGCTCATCAATAAAGATAACTATCTGTTCCATCTTCTTCATCTCAGGGTCTTTATCCGCAAGCGAATTAAAACCATGAATGTTACGCACGTTATATTCCGAGAACATACTGTATCTTTTCAGCATCTCGCCTACCGCCCAATTAAGAGCTCCGGCGGCTTTTTTCGGATCTGTCACAACAGGAATAAGAAGGTGCGGTATGCCGTTATATGCCATAAATTCGACCGCTTTCGGGTCTATCATTATAAAGCGCACTTCTTCGGGCTTGCTTCTGAACAGTATCGACATTATTATTGAGTTTACACATACCGATTTACCAGAACCTGTAGTACCCGCAATAAGCAGATGCGGCATTTCGGCAATATCGGCGATCACTATCTCACCCGAGATATCCTTGCCGAGCACCGCCGCAAGCTTGCTCTTTTTCTCAGCAATCTCAGGGCTTTCGATAAGCTGTCTGAACGGCACGGTATCTCTTATCTTATTCGGCACCTCTATGCCGACTGCGGGCTTATTCGGTATCGGAGCTTCAATACGAATGCCCGATGACGCAAGATTAAGCGCTATATCATCGGCAAGTCCCGTGATCTTGGAAATCTTAACGCCTGCCGCAGGCTGTAATTCATATCTGGTTACAGAAGGTCCTCGGCAAGTACCGATACACTTAGTCTGAACCCCGAAGCTCCTCAGTGCCTCTACAATGGTTGTAGCATTGGTTTCAAGCTCCCTGTCAATATCCTCTTGTGCCTTGCCGGGCATTATCTCATCTAGCAAAGCAGTCGGCGGGAGCGGGTGATCGTCAGGGTCTATCGTAACGGTATACAGCTTGTTCTCTGCGTCCTCGCCCGACTGCTTAACGCCGTCATTCCCGGCGGCTTTTTCTTCGGCGGGCGGCTCTTCGGATTGTAAAGCAGGCGCGCTTACGTCGCTTACAAACTGCTCCTCGCGCTGTCTTATCGCTTCCTGTTCGCCGTTCGTTTCTTCTATGAACGAATTGAGAGCTGCTTCAACGGGATTAACCTCCTCAGGAGGATAATCAGGCAAAGGCGGATATTCGTCAGCGACTGCGGCAGTATCTTTTGTTTCTTCTGTAAATGCGCTTTTCTGCTTTTCAAAAGCCACATTTGCAACAGCATTATCCGTGCCGGTCACCGAGGTATCAGGCAGGTCGGGAAGTTTTTCGCACGAAGTATGTATGTCGCTCTCAGGAGCTATATCGGGCAGGACTTCGTTGCTGTGCTGCACTGCCTCTTCGGGCTTCGGAGATACAATACCGTTATAATTGTTAAGCTCGTTGATGAAGTTATCGCTGTCTTTTTTCTGCTCTTCGATATTTTCTTTCTGTCTGTCCTTAAGCGTTGTTTTTTCACTTCCGACAGCATTCATCTCAAGCTGAGCAAGACGTTCCTTGTTTTCACTTTCTGCCTGAAGCCTTAGCTGCTCCTGCTCACGCCTGAGCGCTTCTATCTCCTCTTTATGCTGTGCGTGCTTTTCCTTAGCGGTAACAGCCGCCTTTTTTACGGGCTTTCCGACAGCACCGAGAAAATCCATAAGAGATTTTCTGCTTATGAGCATAACAAATACAAAAGCTATAAGTATTATTATCACTATTGCGCCGACATTTCCAAACAAGAGCAGCGCCCACGCAGGAAGTCCGCCTATTATACCGCCGCCGATAAGATTTACACCGTCAGCGTAAAGACTGCCAATTGCACCAAAAAAGTCCGTTGTACCCTTTCCGACCGAACCTACAAATATTATCTGAATAGCTGTGCTGAGTATTATTATACCACCGGATAGCTGCAATACTTTTGTGAAAATACTCGTTCTGCTCTTGTCGGTCGCTATCAATACCGCAACATATATCACTATAGGACCTGTAAAGAACACCGTAAAACCGAACACTCCGCACAGGAACGAATAGATCATGTCAAGCATATTAAGGCTCTCACCCTCACCTCTGCTCATACCGCTAATCAGTCCGATTATCGTAAACAGAAGTAACAAAACGCCGATAGCAAAAAGAATTATCGAGCTTCTGCGCCTTTTTGAGCGCTGTTCTTTTTCCATTTCTTCCTTGCGCCGCTCCAGATATTCCTGTTGCTTCTTTTCGGCATTGCTTTGCCTTTTGGTTGTCTTTGCCGTATCCTTAGCCGTATCTGCATTTATATTTCTTTTTGCAGCCATTTACTACATCCTTTCTCCCATTGATTCTGTCGGATAAAATGAAATTTCAGTGTATCAGATAACGATCATAATACGCGTACCGGTAACGAGCTCATATATTCCTACCGCTATGCATGCCGCACCGAGTATTGCTGTATAGAAGCCGAAGATCTTGAATCTGTCCTTCTTTAAGAGCCACTTTACAAGTGCGATAGCAAGCAATCCGACAACTGCCGAAACTACAAAGCCTATGCCCAGTTGAACCCAATCAAGCTGAATATCACTCTTAAGCGCACTGCCTATTTCAAGAACACTGCCGCCGAGTATCGCTGGTATGCCGAGTATAAATGAGAATGTGACTGCGGTTTCCTTTGTAAGTCCGCAGAAAAGACCTGCCGCTGTTGTAGAACCGGAGCGCGAAACACCGGGGAACAGCGCTACACACTGCATAGCGCCGACTGCAACAGCATCGGCTACCATCATCATATCCCCCGTCTTGTTGCCTTTGACACACTTATCGGACATAAACAGGAGCAGTGCCGTGAAAAGGAATGCCGCACCTTCAAAAATGATATCGTTATCGCCCTCAAAACCTGTAAAAAAGTCTTTGAAGAAGTACACCGGCACAAGCATAGCCGTAGAGATTATGACCATAAACATCATACGTCTGTTTGCGTTCATATTCTTCCATGAGAATTTTCCTGTGAATATATCCTTTATTGTAAGGAAAAACTCCTTTATCATTCCCCATATAGTCGGAAAGAATGCTATAAATACCGCAAGCAGAGTGCCAAGGTGCAGAATTACCGAGGTTATAAGACTGTTTTCACCCACATTCATAAAATGCTGTGCCACAGATAAGTGACCCGAGCTTGATACCGGCAGAAACTCGGTAAGTCCCTGGATAATGCCTTGAATAATTATACTTATGTACTCCATTTTTTCTTTTGTTCCTTTCCAATCTGTAGTGCCTTCCGGCATATTATTATATTATATGTACGGGCATAAGCCCGGAATGACTAAATCGATATTTCCGTGAACCTGAGATATGAACCGGGCTCAGTCGATAGCTCGGTATGATTTGCATCAGCATTTATACTGTATGAAAACACACAGCCGTCTATGGCATAATAGGCATTGTTATCATACGGCATAGCGCCGCCGAACACTTCGTATTCATCAATAACGGTCTGAAACATTTGCAGTACCCCGCATAGACTTAGCTTCCGCACCACCCGGGTGATATTCCCTGAAAGTGCTGACCTTAGCTGTAACTTTACCCTTTTCCCGTGTGCTTCGTACTGATTTTTTAGATGATGAAGGGGTTTTCTTTTTATCAGCAGTCGGATCTGAAGCTGTATCTTTCTTACTTTTAGCAGAGCCGTTATTTTCGATAAGCGAATACAGGCACAGCACCGCGTCACTGAGTCCTCCGAGGCTGTCAATAAGCCCTTCGTTGACGGCCGTTTCACCGTCAAGCACCGAACCCACGTCCATAACAAGTTCATCCTTCTTCATCATAAGCTCTCTGAAACGTTCGGGCTTTATCCCGCTGTTCTTACTGACAAAGTTGATTATCCTCTCCTGCATACGCTCAAAATACGATAACGTCTGAGGTATGCCGAGCAAAAGTCCGTTCATTCTGACGGGGTGTATAGTCATTGTTGCAGACGGCACAATAAAGCTCTTTCTTGCACTTACCGCAAGTGGTACGCCTATTGAGTGACCGCCGCCGACTACTATCGAAACCGTGGGCTTCGACATTCCCGCGATAAGCTCCGATATGGCAAGCCCCGCCTCGACATCTCCTCCGACGGTATTGAGTATTATAAGCAGTCCCTCTATGCTCATATCCTGCTCAATAGCCACAAGAGCCGGCATAATATGCTCATACTTTGTTGTTTTGTTCTGCGGCGGTAGGATATAGTGCCCCTCTATCTGACCTATGACATTAAGGCAGTGTATGTTATGCTCCGCATTGGCAGAAGCGAATACGCCGTTATCGGACGGCTGATCCGCAGTTACCTGCTCTTCATTTTCTTCGTCGGGTCGTTCATCATTTATGCTGTTATCTTTATTCATAAACCTGCTCCTTTGCTGAAATTTTCTCTTGATATTTTCTGCAAAAGAGCTGAAAATATACAGCAAAGTACGCTGTTATCGCATAATGATACAGTATAAGTATATCACAAACAACGTGTCATTGCAAGCCGAAAATGCACATAAAAAGACCTGCGGGAGTATCCCACAGGTCTGTTTTATCAATTCTAAGCTTTTATCAGCCGTTTTTCTTCTTGGCTTCGATTTCAGCAAGTGCAGCCTTTCTTGAAAGTCTGATCTTACCCTGATTGTCAATGTCGAGAACCTTAACGATTATCTCATCGCCGATAGAAACAACATCTTCGACCTTTTCAACTCTTCTGTTTTCAAGCTCTGAGATGTGTACCATACCGTCCTTGCCGGGAGCGATCTCAACAAATGCGCCGAAGTTCATTATGCGAACTACCTTGCCCTTGTAGATAGCGCCTATCTCCGGAGGAGATGTGATAGCCTTTATCATCGCTATGCAGTTCTGAGCCTTTTCAAGATCCTGACCGCAGATGAATACGTTACCCTCTTCATCAATATCGATCTTGACCTCGTAATCAGCGCAGAGCTTCTGGATAACCTTGCCGCCTGTACCGATAACTTCTCTGATCTTGTCAACGGGTACTTTGTAGTTGAGCATCTTGGGAGCGTACTTGTTGACTGTAGGACGAGGCTCGGGGATAGCCTTGAGCATGACTTCGTCAAGTATATAATCTCTTGCCTTGTGTGTCTTTGCAAATGCGTCCTTGATGATCTCGGGTGTAAGTCCGTCGATCTTAAGATCCATCTGGATAGCTGTGATACCCTTGTGTGTACCGCCAACCTTGAAGTCCATATCGCCGAAGAAATCTTCAAGACCCTGGATATCAACCATTGTCATCCAACGGTCACCTTCTGTGATAAGGCCGCATGAAATACCCGCAACGGGTGACTTTATCGGAACGCCTGCGTCCATCAGTGAAAGCGTAGAACCGCATATAGAAGCCTGTGATGTAGAACCGTTAGAGGAAAGCACCTCGGATACAAGTCTTATGGCATAGGGGAACTCTTCAACGGGAGGGATAACGGGTTCAAGCGCTCTCTGCGCAAGTGCACCGTGACCTATCTCACGTCTGCCGGGTCCTCTGCTTGCTTTTGTTTCACCAACAGAGTATGCAGGGAAGTTGTAGTGGTGCATATAACGCTTTGTTTCTTCTTCATCTATGCCGTCAAGCTTCTGGCTGTCGCTTACAGGACCTAAGGTCGTGATAGTCATAACCTGTGTCTGACCGCGGGTAAACAGACCTGAACCGTGTACTCTGGGGAGAAGTCCCACTTCTGCGGCGAGAGGACGCATCTCGTCCATACCTCTGCCGTCAACACGCTTCTGCTCATCTAACAGCCAACGTCTTACGATGAACTTCTGAAGCTTGTAGATGCACTCGTCTATCATAGCAGCCTTGTCGGGGTACTGCTCGTCAAATTCGGCATGAATAGCGTCCTTTATTGGCTGTAAACGCTCCTCACGGACATTCTTGTCGTCAGTATCAAGAGCGAACTTGACCTGCTCTGTGTACTTGTTCTGAATAGCCTCGAACAGATCGTGATCTACCTCCATTGAGGGGAAGCTGAACTTGGGCTTGCCAATCTCAGCCTGAATCTGCTTGATGAAGGGGATAAGTGACTTGTTGATCTCTTCGTGACCTGCCATAATAGCCTTGAGCATTGTGTCATCGTCAACTTCGTTTGCGCCGGCTTCGATCATTACTACCTTTTTCTCGCTTGACGCAACAGTCAGCTGAAGATCCGACTTTGCTCTCTGCTCTGCGTTGGGCATAAGAACAATCTCACCGTCAACAAGACCTACAGAGATACCGCCGATAGGACCGTTCCACGGAATATCGGAGATAGAAACCGCGATAGAAGCACCGATCATAGCGATGATCTCGGGCTGTGTTTCGGGATCTACTGCGAGAACCGTCATAACGATAGCAACGTCATTTCTCATATCCTTAGGGAACAGAGGACGCATAGGACGGTCTACAACTCGTGAATTGAGGATAGCTTTTTCGCTGGGTCTGCCCTCTCTCTTTAAGTAGCCGCCGGGGATCTTTCCAACTGCATAGAGCTTTTCTTCATAATCTACTGCGAGAGGGAAAAAGTCAACGCCCTCTCTGGGCTTTGCACTTGCTGTAACGTTTACCATTACGACTGTTTCACCGTAGTGAACCCAGCAAGAACCGTTTGCAAGTCCGCATACCTTACCGGTCTCGACCATAAGCTCACGGCCTGCAAATGTCGTTTTGAATGTTTTGTAATTCTCGAACATATTGTTCCTCCTGTTTTATTTTAAGAGAAACAGCGTTAGCAATAAATTCAGCGGAATAGCACTATTCCGTTCAATTTATTGCTGACTGCACTGCTTCTCTTTACGTCAGAAAATGATGTCTGAAATAAGGGTTAAAGGGCAGAACAAAAATGCCCTGCCCTTTTTTGAACTCTTACTTACGAAGACCGAGCTTTGCTACTATTGCACGGTAGCGTTCGATATCCTTCTTAGCGAGGTAGTTTAACAGATTACGTCTGTGACCAACCATCTTAAGAAGGCCACGGCGTGAGTGGTGATCCTTCTTATGAGTCTTTAAGTGTTCGGTTAAGTCGTTTATTCTCTTTGTGAGAATAGCGATCTGTACTTCGGGAGAACCTGTGTCGTTCTCGTGTGTGCGGTTAGCTTCGATAACCGCTGTCTTTTCTTCCTTTAAAAGCATGGTTACACCTCTTAAAAATATTTTCTTTGTCATAGCGGCGGGAAACGGTGTTTCTCATAAAGAGCATTCTCCACAAAGCCAAGACAAGAATTGATCGTGTGCAGTGCACAACAAAGATATTATAGAATACAAAG
>ERZ1026894.363-NODE-363-length-34421-cov-6.048653_pt1 | contig 34421 bp, 33 predicted proteins | sample MGYA00380177_ERZ1026894 | MGnify/ENA primary metagenome ERZ1026894 (study PRJEB33269, sample SAMEA4719813) | human gut metagenome | biome: human-associated habitat; feature: organic feature; material: feces | place: Cameroon | collected 2013-10 ... | reverse complement strand
GGAGATGTGTATAAGAGACAGGCTGTCACCACGATAATGGCAGCCGTTGCCATCGCTGCCGACGCGATTGCATCCCGCCACATACGCCTGATTCTCAATCGCGCGGGCTGTCAGCAATGCCTGCCAGTGCAGAGAGCGCGGAGCAGGCCAGTTGGCGACGTACAGGGCGAGGTCATAATCGTTGAGATTGCGCGACCACACAGGAAAACGTAAGTCGTAGCACACCAGCGGCAAAATACGCCAGCCGCGCCATTCCACAATCACTCGCGCATTGCCCGCTTTATAATGCAGATGCTCATCTGCCATGCGGAACAGATGACGCTTATCATAAAAATGTACCGTGCCGCCCGGCTCAACCAGCAAAAAGCGGTTAACCGAACCAGACTCCGTTTGTAATGCAACACTGCCTGCAATCAGCGCATTGCACTGCTGCGCCTTAGCTGTCATCCAGTTCACTACGTCATTTTGTGCTAGCGACGAAGCTGCCGCTTCCATGGCAAAGCCGCTGGTAAACATCTCCGGTAGAACGATCACATCGCGCCCGGTAATACCTTCCAGTTGACGATCAAAATGGCGCAGGTTGGCAGGGCCATCCATCCACACCAGTGGTTGCTGCAAAAGCGTAATCTTCAAACCAGGCACGGTGTACAACTCCTTTATGCGAAGGGTTTTATAACTCTAACACCTTATCAGGCAGTTGCCTTAGCGCAGAATAAATTGATAACAAATGCTGATATTGGAAATATCTGATTTGCAAATTATCGTGTTATCGCCAGGCTTTAGGAGGTTAATAACATGGGCAGGATAAGCTCGGGAGGAATGATGTTTAAGGCAATAACGACAGTCGCCGCTCTGGTCATCGCCACCAGTGCAATGGCGCAGGATGATTTAACCATTAGCAGCCTTGCAAAGGGCGAAACCACCAAAGCTGCGTTTAATCAGATGGTGCAAGGGCATAAGCTGCCTGCCTGGGTGATGAAAGGCGGTACTTATACCCCTGCACAAACCGTAACGTTGGGAGATGAGACGTATCAGGTGATGAGCGCGTGCAAACCGCATGACTGTGGCTCGCAACGTATCGCTGTGATGTGGTCCGAGAAATCTAATCAGATGACGGGGCTGTTCTCGACCATTGATGAGAAAACGTCGCAAGAGAAACTCACCTGGTTGAATGTGAACGATGCGCTTTCTATTGATGGTAAAACGGTGCTGTTCGCGGCGTTGACCGGCAGCCTGGAAAACCATCCGGATGGCTTTAATTTTAAATAATTAGCGGATAAAGAAACGGAGCCTTTCGGCTCCGTTATTCAATTACGCGGCTTCAACTTTCCGCACTTTCTCCGGCAACTTTACCGGCTTCGTCGCCAGCTCTTCCGGATCAAAGTCATCAACGTTAATACTGCGCAGACGGCTTTCTTCAGCTTTCACAAGAATAGCGGCTTCATCTTTATCAATCAGCCCCTTCGCCAGCGCGTTATGCGCCAGTTCATCCAGACGGGTAAACGGCAGGTTTTTACCCAGCTCTTTACAGATCCGCTGATGAATTGGGTCGGCGGCAATCACATCCACCAGCGCCTCTTCCAGTAAACCAACCGGGTTATGCTCGCTCGGGGTCAGGTACTGACCGCGACCAATACGTGAACGGGTGGCGTTCGGCACTTGTAAAATCTTCGCCACCTTATGATCCAGCTTGTCAGACGGTGCCAGATAATGACGTCCGGTCGGGAAGATCACCACATTCAGCAGCCCGGCAACCACGCGGTTCGGGAAGTTTTGCAGTAAATCGTCCATCGCCTGCTCTGCCTGATACAGCGCATCCTGTACGCCCCAGTGCACCAGCGGCAGGTCGGCTTCATTACGGCCTTCGTCGTCATAACGCTTCAGAACGGCAGAGGCGAGGTAAAGCTGACTTAAAATATCCCCCAGACGGGCCGAGATACGCTCGCGACGTTTCAGGCTGCCGCCCAGCACCGCCATCGAGACATCAGAAAGCAGGGCGAGGTTGGCGCTCAGGCGGTTCAGGTGCTGATAGTAGCGTTTAGTGGCATCGCCGGTTGGCGTGCTGCTGGTTAAACCGCGCGTCAGGCCCAGCCAGAAGCTGCGAACTTTGTTGCTACCGACGTGACCGATATGTTTGAACAGCAGTTTATCGAACGCATTTACGTCATTGTTCTTCGCCGCTTCCATCTCTTCCAGCACGTACGGATGGCAACGAATCGCTCCTTGTCCGAAGATCATCATGCTGCGGGTCAGAATGTTAGCCCCTTCAACGGTGATGGCAATCGGTGCGCCCTGGTAAGCACGGGCCAGGAAGTTGCTTTGCCCGAGCATAATGCCTTTGCCACCAGTGATATCCATCGCATCAATAATCGACTGCTGCCCACGGTGGGTACAGTGATACTTAACGATAGCCGACAGCACGGCAGGTTTTTCACCGAGCATAATGCCGTAGGTAATCAGCGATGCCGCAGCATCCATTACATAAGCGTTTCCGGCAATACGCGCCAGCGGCTCTTCAATCCCTTCCATCTTACCAATAGAGATTTTGAACTGACGGCGGATGTGCGCATACGCACCCGTTGCCAGCGCTACCGATTTCACGCCGCCGGTTGAGTTGGAAGGCAGGGTGATACCGCGGCCTACCGAGAGGCACTCCACCAGCATCCGCCAGCCTTGCCCGGCCATTTTCGGCCCGCCGATGATGTAATCGATCGGCACGAAGACATCTTTACCGCGCGTCGGTCCGTTCTGGAACGGTACGTTCAGCGGGAAGTGGCGACGACCAATTTCCACGCCCGGCGTGGTGGTCGGGATCAGCGCACAGGTAATACCTAAATCTTCTGCGCCACCCAGCAGTTTTTCCGGGTCGGAGAGTTTAAACGCCAGACCAAGCACGGTCGCAATCGGTGCGAGCGTAATGTAACGTTTGTTCCAGGTCAGACGCATCCCCAGCACCTGCTGGCCCTGCCACTCGCCCATGCAAACAATCCCGGTGTCCGGAATCGCGCCCGCATCGGAACCCGCTTCGGGGCTGGTCAGTGCAAAGCAAGGGATCTCCTGACCACGCGCCAGACGCGGCAGATAGTGATCTTTCTGCTCGTCAGTGCCGTAATGTTGCAGTAGCTCACCCGGGCCTAATGAGTTTGGCACGCCGACGGTAATCGCCAGGATCCCGCTCACGCCGGAGAGTTTTTGCAGCACGCGAGACTGGGCATAAGCCGAGAACTCCAGCCCGCCGTACTCTTTTTTGATGATCATCGCGAAGAAGCGATGCTCTTTAAGATACGCCCACAGCTCCGGCGGCAAATCCGCCAGCTCATGGGTAATCTGGAAATCATTCGCCATCCGGCAGGCTTCTTCTACCGGACCGTCGAGAAACGCTTGCTCTTCAGCGGTCAGGCGCGGCTGCGGATAGTTATGCAGCTTTTTCCAGTCCGGCTTGCCCTGGAACAAATCGCCTTCCCACCAGGTGGTGCCCGCATCAATCGCTTCTTTCTCAGTGCGCGACATCGGCGGCATCACCTTACGGAAACCGCGAAATACCGGCGCGGAAATCATCGACTTACGCATAGGCGCAAAGTTAAATGGCACGAGGATAATGGCCAGAGGCACCAGTACCCACGCCGACCACAGACCAGCAACGCCGAGGGCGGCTGTCCAGGCGAGCAAAATCAGACTGCTGATAAATAAGCTCACGCGGTGATAGAACAACGCGCCGAGCAGGACAACCGTAGCGAGAATACTCAAAATCATCATAACGAAAAGCCCCTTACTTGTAGGAGGTCTGACCACTTGTGATGATATGGTTGTAGTGGATGTGAAAACATTTAGCAATACGTTTACAATATAATTACAACAAAGCTCACATTGTTGCTGTTTTTATCCGCACTTCAGGTCAAAAAGTCCTGGTCATAGCACCTGCCCGTACTTCTCGCTTTTGGCGGTATCCGGTACACTGCATTTTGTCTATTACATTTATGCTGAAGGATATCCTCATGTACCAGGATCTTATTCGTAACGAACTGAACGAAGCGGCGGAAACGCTGGCTAACTTTTTAAAAGATGACGCCAATATTCACGCCATTCAGCGCGCGGCGGTCCTGTTAGCAGACAGCTTTAAAGCCGGTGGCAAAGTGCTTTCCTGCGGCAACGGCGGCTCCCATTGCGACGCTATGCACTTTGCCGAAGAGTTGACCGGTCGCTACCGTGAAAACCGTCCGGGCTACCCGGCGATTGCCATTTCTGACGTTAGTCATATTTCCTGCGTCGGTAACGATTTTGGTTTCAATGATATTTTCTCCCGTTACGTTGAAGCGGTAGGTCGCGAAGGCGATGTACTGCTGGGGATCTCCACCTCCGGTAACTCTGCAAACGTGATCAAAGCGATCGCGGCGGCGCGTGAGAAGGGGATGAAAGTGATCACCCTGACCGGTAAAGACGGCGGTAAAATGGCTGGCACAGCGGATATCGAAATTCGCGTACCGCACTTTGGTTATGCCGACCGCATTCAGGAGATCCACATTAAAGTGATCCATATCCTGATCCAGTTAATTGAAAAAGAGATGGTTAAGTAAGGTCTTTTCTCCCTTTCAAGGAGAGGGCCGGGGTGAGGGTAACAGCCTGAACCTTTGTACTTTTTAATCAATCTTCGCCGGGGGCCATGCGCTCCCGCTGTTGTGGAGGTTACCCATGTGCGAATTGCTCGGGATGAGCGCCAACGTCCCTACCGATATCTGCTTTAGTTTCACCGGACTTGTACAGCGTGGTGGTGGAACCGGGCCACATAAAGATGGCTGGGGCATTACCTTTTACGAAGGTAAAGGCTGTCGCACATTTAAAGATCCGCAACCCAGCTTTAATTCCCCCATCGCCAAACTTGTCCAGGACTACCCGATAAAATCCTGTTCGGTGGTGGCTCATATTCGCCAGGCGAATCGGGGCGAGGTGGCGCTGGAAAATACTCACCCGTTTACCCGCGAGTTATGGGGGCGTAACTGGACTTATGCCCATAACGGGCAACTGACGGGCTATAAATCACTGGAAACCGGCAACTTCCGCCCGGTCGGTGAAACCGATAGCGAAAAAGCCTTTTGCTGGCTCCTGCATAAATTAACGCAGCGTTACCCGCGCACACCGGGCAACATGGCGGCAGTGTTTAAATATATCGCCTCACTGGCGGATGAACTGCGGCAGAAGGGCGTTTTCAACATGCTGCTTTCTGACGGGCGCTATGTAATGGCGTATTGCTCGACTAATTTACACTGGATCACCCGCCGCGCGCCGTTTGGCGTGGCAACGTTGCTGGATCAGGATGTGGAAATCGACTTCAGCTCGCAGACCACACCGAATGATGTGGTCACGGTGATTGCGACACAGCCGCTGACGGGCAATGAAACCTGGCAAAAGATTATGCCAGGCGAATGGCGCTTATTTTGCCTCGGGGAGCGTGTAGTTTGATGCCAGCTGTGGTTGCACAACTTCGTGGCTTAACGGCTTGCTGACCACGTAACGGCCATTGACCACAGAAACGGTCGGTGGCTTACGGGTTTGCTCAAAGTAGTCGTAGCCCGGCTTCAGTTGCTCCCAGAAGTCCTTAAAGTTGGAATATTTATGGCGCTTCATATTGGCGTCGGTCATGCGGAACGGGTAAATACTCACTTGCACGCTCGGCTGACCAAACACCAGCGCACCAGTAACGAACTGGAAGATCTCATCAATACCCTGATTGGTCATCGCGTAGCAGCCGATGGAAACACAATCGCCGTGGATCATCAGATATTTCCCTTCATAACCATGCGCACGGTCATAGGCATTGGGGAATCCAATATTAATCGCTTTGTAGTAACGGCTGTCTGGTTTTAACTGATTACGCTGGACGCTATAAAACCCTTCCGGGCTTTTGAAATCGCCCTGACGCTGTTTTGGCCCTAAGCCGCCGGAATATTTACAGATTTTATAGCTGTCGAGCAGTTGATATTGCTCGCCCATTTTGACGTAGAGATCGAGCGTACGTTCTTCCTTGAAGATCTGGATGTAGACAGGGGATCCCATCAACTGCTGCTTATACTCTTTGCTCACTGGCGTGGTCGAGCTACTGCTGCCCAGCAAACCGGCAAACGAAACGCACGGGATCAACAACATCGCAAGAATTAATGCGATTTTACGCATACTGCTTATTCCTTGATAAAACGGTTACACACGCCAGGACGGCAAAATGGATCCCAAATCGGAATAGTCTGGATTTGGAAGGCTCACATTATCACCAAAAGAGTTTTACGCAAGCCTGTCGGCGCAGGGTTTACAAATTTCATCGGCAGCGGGCTTTACCCAAATAGCGCCGCGTGAGTTCCAGTTCTCTCAAATCGTAAAAGTTTATCGGTAAGTTTGTAAATCAGGATCCAGTCCGGTTCGACATGAGCATCGCGATAACCTTTCCATGAACCTTGCAGCGGGTGGTCTTTATAAACAGCTGGAAGCAGTAAAGTATTATTGATAAGAAGCGTCATAAGATATTTCAATTTATTCATATCCTTATGACGCTTTTGTGCAAGTTTTACATCCTTTGAAAATTGTCCCGAGTATTCAATATCCCTTTGAATCATATTTAAATTCCTAATTTATCAAATAAATCATCGGCGTCTTTGGCCTTATGAACATCAACGCCAGCTTCGCTGTTTTTAATTGATTGAATGGTTAATTGATTAGGCTCGCGTAAATCAAACGGCAATGCCTTTTCACGCGCGACTTTTGTGAGGGTTATGCGAACCAGGTCAGAGATGGTCAGCCCCATCCCGGCCAGTACGTCCGCCGCCTGATTCTTCAGATCTTCATCGATTCGGGCGCGAACAAACGCGTTAGCAGCCATTGGGGTATCTCCTGTGCTGTATATTTATTCAGCTTGAATTGTAGCTCAAATGAGCAACAGCGACAATCTATGAGTAATTTAATAAACGGATGTTTTTACATAATTAACTGAAATATATTTATTAATTTTATAATAATGGTTTATTAAGTTTGTTCAGGTACGGGCCGGGATACACTGCAACATCAATGCATGACCAGCCATTATTGAGTATGTCCTTGCCGTCGATTCCATCCTTTGTATTGTCGGGATTACTGTTGATTTGCTTGCCGTTTTCTTCATTTGCCAGCGCCACCACATCACATATCTCTTTCAGCTACGCCGCCCGCCAGCGGATGCAAAACCGTGCGCGATTGCTAAAGCGATACCACGCGCATCTGAAAAAACAGGCCAGCTATATTGTGGAAGGCGATGCACAAAGTAGAAGGGCGCTGCGCCAGCACAACCGGGAGCAGATAAAACAGCATCCTGAGTGGTTCCCTGCACCGTTGAAGTTGAGCGATAAACATTGGCAGGCGCTGGCGGAAAACAACCATTTCTTAAGCAGCGACCATCTGCATAACATTACCGAAGTAGCGATTCACCGTCTGGAGCAGCAGCTTGGTAAGCCTTACGTCTGGGGCGGCACGCGGCCCGATCAAGGCTTCGACTGTAGCGGGTTGGTTTTTTATGCCTACAACAAGATCCTCGAGGCGAAGCTCCCGCGCACGGCCAATGAGATGTATCACTACCATCGGGCAACGATTGTGGCGAACAACGACCTGCGCCGGGGAGATTTGCTGTTTTTCCATATCCACAGCCGCGAGATTGCCGATCATATGGGCGTGTATCTGGGAGACGGTCAGTTTATCGAGTCGCCGCGCACGGGGGAAACCATTCGGGTAAGTCGGTTAGCTGAACCTTTCTGGCAGGATCATTTTTTAGGCGCGCGCAGGATTTTGACGGAAGAGACGATTTTGTAGGACGGCAATACTGCGAAAAAGTTAAAGTCGTACACGTTTTTCTCCCTCTCCCCAAAGGGGCGAGGGGACAGTCCGAGACCTTATATAGTCTCCCCCATCAACTCAACGCCCCCATAATCTTCAACTCCAGCTCGTCCGGCACTTCGTTATACGACAGCACATGCAGCCCCGGCGCAAACAACCTTGCGTAGCGCGCCAGCAAAGGGCGCAACTGCGGAGGCACCAGCAGCACAGGGTCTTTCCCCGCCGCTTTCATCTGCTCCTTCACCTGCGGCATCGTGTTCTGGAACTGGTTAAGCATATTCGGGTCCACCGGCACGCTGTCGAGCATCACTTTGCCGCCCTGTTGCGCCTGATTCACTACGTTGGTCAGCAGATTTTCCAGCTCATTATTCAGCGTATACACCGTCAGCTCCTGTTTGCGAACGAACGGATGGGTAATGCTGCGCCGCAGCGCCAGGCGCACATCAGCCGCCAGCAGAATATGATCTTTGGTCACCGCGCTACTGGCAACCAGCACGGTGGCGATGGTGACGATATCGCGCAGGGAAACGCCTTCGGTCAGCAGCGCCCGGTACACTTTCAGCAACTGACTGTAATTGAGCGCCGCGCTCAAATCCTCCGCCAGGCGCGGTGCCATCGACGACAGGCGGTTATGCAACTGCGTAATATCGTCATAGTTAAAGAGGTCAGGAATATAGCTGCGCACAATCTTATTCACATGTGTGGCAATTACGCTGGCGCTGTCGATCACCTGATACCCCATATTCAGCGCCTTCGCCTTCTGCGCGGGCTGGATCCAGGTGACCGGCATCCCATACGCCGGGTCGTTCCCCAGCACGCCGTCAATCTCACCGTAGGTTTCACTGGAGGGCAGGGCCATCAGTTTATCCGCCGGAATATCCGCTTCATCAGCCTTAATGCCGTTGATGAAAATGGCGTACTGGCTGGGCTTGAGGCGGAAGTTTTCCCGAATGCGGATCTCCGGTAGCAGCACGCCGTTGCCGTCGGATATCACCTGCCGCACGCCGCGAATCCGCTGGGTGAGCGGGTTCCCCTGCGCTTTGTCCACCAGCGCCACCAGCTTGTAGCCGAGACTTAAGCTGATAGGCTCGATCAGCGGAATGGTTTCCCAACTGACCTGTTGCTCGCTGGTTTCGGTGATGGTGCGGGTCAGTGTTTCGAGGCTTTTCTCTTCCGCCTCCGCCGCCTGCGGGCGTTTGCTCATCCGCCAGCCGGTAAAGCCAAGCAGGGCGCTGAACAGCAAAAATGGCAGATGCGGCATCCCCGGCACCACCGCCAGCACAAACATGATCCCGGTGGCGGTGTAGAGCACCGACGGGCTTGCCAGCAGCTGGTGGCGCACGTCATGGGCGATATCGCCGTTGTCGCTGACGCGGGTGACGATAATCGCCGCCGCGGTGGAGAGCAGCAGGGAAGGGATCTGCGCCACCAGCCCGTCGCCGATGGTCATCAGCACATACTGCTGGAAGGCGGCGTCGGCGCTCAGGTTGTATTTGAAGATCCCGATACAGACGCCGCCGATCAGGTTGATCGCCAGAATCATCATCCCGGCGATGGCATCCCCGCGCACAAACTTCGATGCCCCGTCCATCGCGCCGTAGAAATCGGCCTCGCTGGCAACATCTTTACGCCGGGTCTGCGCCTGCGCCTGATTGATCAACCCGGCGTTAAGATCGGCGTCAATCGCCATCTGCTTGCCGGGCATCGCGTCCAGGGTAAAGCGGGCAGAAACCTCGGAAATACGCTCGGCCCCTTTGGTGACGACGATAAAGTTGATTGTCAATAGCGTCAGTAAATCCGAGCGTGAAAGCATTATCGCCGCGCTGCACGGGCAGTCGATTTTTAACGGTGGTGGGCTGTCGCCGTTAAATAAAATCAGCCCGTCTCATCCGTCAAAACCTGCCACCGTGGCGGTGCCGGAAGAGACGGAGAAAAAAGCGCGTGACGTCAACGAGAAAACGGCGCTGCTGAAGAAGAAATCCGCCACCGAGCTTGGTGAGCTGGCAACCAGTATCAACATCATTGCCCGTGATGCGCATATGGAAGCGAATCTGGAGATGGAGATTGTTCCCCAGGGATTACGCGTGCTGATTAAAGACGACCAGAACCGCAATATGTTCGAACGCGGCAGCGCACAGATTATGCCGTTCTTTAAAACTTTGCTGGTGGAGCTTGCGCCAGTGTTCGACTCGCTCGATAACAAAATTATTATTACCGGGCATACCGATGCGATGGCCTACAAAAACAATATCTACAACAACTGGAACCTTTCGGGTGACCGCGCGCTTTCGGCTCGTCGGGTGCTGGAAGAGGCAGGAATGCCGGAAGATAAAGTGATGCAGGTGAGCGCAATGGCGGACCAGATGCTGCTGGACGCGAAAAATCCGCAAAGCGCGGGCAACCGGCGCATTGAGATTATGGTGCTGACTAAAAGCGCGTCCGATACGCTGTATCAATACTTTGGTCAGCATGGGGATAAAGTGGTGCAGCCGCTGGTGCAAAAGCTGGATAAGCAGCAGGTGCTTTCACAGCGAACGCGTTAAATGCTGAATCTTTACGCATTTCTCAAACTCTGAAATCACTGTATACTTTACCAGTGTTGAGAGGTGAGCAATGCGTAAAATCATTCATGTGGATATGGACTGCTTTTTCGCAGCGGTGGAGATGCGCGACAATCCCGCCCTGCGCGATATCCCTATTGCTATTGGCGGCAGCCGCGAACGTCGGGGGGTGATCAGCACCGCCAATTATCCCGCGCGTAAATTTGGCGTACGCAGCGCTATGCCGACAGGGATGGCACTCAAATTATGCCCACATCTCACCTTGCTTCCGGGGCGCTTTGACGCCTACAAAGAAGCCTCAAATCATATCCGCGAAATTTTCTCGCGCTATACCTCGCGCATTGAACCGTTATCACTGGATGAAGCCTATCTCGACGTCACCGATAGTGTGCATTGCCACGGTTCTGCGACCCTCATCGCCAAGGAAATCCGTCAGACGATCTTTAACGAGCTGCAACTGACGGCATCTGCGGGCGTTGCGCCGGTAAAGTTTCTCGCCAAAATTGCTTCCGACATGAATAAACCCAACGGTCAGTTTGTGATTACTCCGGCAGAAGTTCCGGCATTTCTGCAAACCTTACCGCTGGCAAAAATTCCCGGCGTCGGCAAAGTCTCGGCGGCAAAACTGGAAGCGATGGGGCTGCGGACCTGCGGTGATGTGCAAAAGTGTGATCTGGTGACTCTGCTCAAACGTTTTGGCAAATTTGGCCGCATTTTGTGGGAGCGTAGTCAGGGGATTGACGAGCGCGACGTTAACAGTGAACGGTTGCGAAAATCCGTCGGCGTGGAACGCACGATGGCGGAAGATATTCATCACTGGTCTGAATGTGAAGCGATTATCGAGCGGCTGTATCCTGAACTTGAACGCCGTCTGGCAAAGGTAAAACCTGATTTACTGATTGCTCGCCAGGGGGTGAAATTAAAGTTTGATGATTTTCAGCAAACCACTCAGGAGCACGTCTGGCCGCGGCTGAATAAAGCTGATCTAATCGCCACCGCGCGTAAAACCTGGGATGAACGTCGCGGCGGGCGCGGTGTGCGTCTGGTGGGGCTGCATGTGACGTTACTTGACCCTCAAATGGAAAGACAACTGGTGCTGGGATTATGATGTATACTATTATGTATATTCTGATGTGCATTATTATGAGGGGATCACTGTATGCATCGAATTCTCGCTGAAAAATCGGTCAATATCACTGAGTTACGTAAAAACCCAGCTAAATACTTTATTGATCAACCGGTTGCGGTTCTTTCTAATAATCGCCCCGCAGGATATCTCTTAAGTGCCAGCGCATTTGAAGCGTTAATGGACATGCTTGCTGAACAAGAGGAGAAAAAACTGGTTAAGGCGCGCTTCCGTCCGAGTGCCGCAAGATTAGAGGAAATTACACGCCGCGCTGAACAATATCTTAATGATATGACGGATGATGATTTCAATGACTTTAAGGAATAAGGATGCGGGTATTCAAAACAAAACTTATTCGCCTGCAACTTACAGCAGAGGAACTTGATGCGTTAACGGCGGATTTTATTTCCTATAAGCGTGACGGTGTTTTGCCAGATATATTTGGTCGCGATGCACTCCTACGACGACTCGTTTACCTGGCCATTAATCAAATTTGAGCGAGTTGCTCATATTCATCTGGCAAATGTGAATAATCCATTTCCGCCACAGTTGCGCCAATTCAGCAGAACGAATGACGAAGCGCATTTGGTATATTGTCAGGGTGCGTTTGATGAGCAAGCATGGTTGCTCATTGCCATTCTGAAACCTGAACCTCATAAACTGGCTCGAGATAACAACCAAATGCATAAAATTGGGAAAATGGCAGAAGCGTTTCGCATGCGTTTTTGAATTTATATTATGAATAACATACAAATAAGAAACTATCAGCCTGGCGATTTTCAGCAACTATGCGCTATTTTCCTTAGAGCGGTTACGATGACCGCCAGTCAGCATTATTCACCACAACAAATTGCCGCCTGGGCGCAGATTGACGAATCTCGCTGGAAGGAGAAACTCGCGAAATCACAAGTGCGGGTTGCAGTTATTAATGCACAACCGGTTGGTTTTATTACCCGCATTGGACATTATATCGATATGTTATTTGTTGAACCTGAATACACCCGACGCGGGGTTGCCAGCGCTTTGTTAAAACCTTTGATTAAGTCTGAATCCGAACTTACGGTGGACGCCAGCATAACCGCAAAACCCTTTTTTGAACGTTATGGTTTTCAGACAGTTAAGCAGCAGCGCGTTGAATGCCGGGGAGCGTGGTTTACTAATTTTTATATGCGATATAAACCGCAACATTAAATCCAGCTTGCAAAGAAAATAACGCCCGCCTAGTATGTGCGCGTTTTCTTATTCCACAAACTGCAAGGAGGTAAATCATGACAAATCCTTTATCAATGACTCTTTGCAGACCTTTCCAGGATTAATTCTTTTTTTCTTGCCCTGGATTCGTCTGCCATTTCCTGATTTTTATTCATAAATGGAATGGTACATGGGCAAATATATTCGTCCCTTATCTGATGCGGTACTTACCATCGCATCTGATGACCTGTGGATCGAGAGTTCAGCGATCCAACAATTACACACCACGGCAAATTTACCCGACATGCAACGCGTAGTAGGGATGCCAGATTTACACCCCGGACGCGGCTATCCGATTGGCGCAGCGTTCTTCTCCGTAGGCCGTTTTTACCCGGCACTGGTCGGCAATGATATCGGCTGCGGTATGGCGCTATGGCAAACAGATATTTTCGCGCGCAAATACAACGCCGATAAGTTTGAAAAGCGATTATCTGCGCTGGATGACGTTGCTGAAGAAAGCTGGCTGGAGGAAAACCTGCCGTCAGCGTTAGCACAGCATCCGTGGCGCAGCTCGCTGGGTTCCATCGGTGGCGGAAACCACTTCGCAGAACTGCAACAAGTTGATGAAATTATCGACGCTGAACTGTTTGCACTGACAGGTCTGGATGCGCAGCATCTGCAACTGCTGGTTCATAGCGGCTCGCGGGGTTTGGGCCAGTCTATTTTACAGCGGCATATTGCCTCGTTTTCGCATCATGGTTTGCCTGAAGGCAGTGACGACGCGCTAAGTTATATTGTGGAACATGATGATGCGCTGGCGTTTGCGCGTATTAATCGCCAGCTGATCGCTTTGCGCATAATGCAACAGGTTAAGGCCACCGGAAGTCCTGTTCTGGATGTGGCGCATAACTTTGTTAGCGCCTGTCAAATCGGCGATCAACAGGGCTGGTTGCATCGTAAAGGTGCCACGCCGGATGACAACGGTCTGGTGATTATTCCCGGTTCACGCGGTGATTACTCCTGGCTGGTTAAACCTGTTGCGAACGAAAAAACACTCCACTCGCTGGCGCATGGGGCAGGGCGTAAATGGGGGCGCACCGAGTGTAAAGGGCGTCTGGCAGCGAAATACACGGCGACGCAACTCTCGCGTACTGAACTTGGCAGTCGGGTAATTTGTCGCGATAAACAACTCATCTTTGAAGAAGCGCCACAAGCCTATAAATCGGCTGAAAGCGTGGTGCAATGTCTGGTGCAGGCCGGTTTAATTATTCCTGTCGCGCGGCTGCGTCCGGTGCTAACGCTCAAAAACAATGGAGGGAAAAAAGGATGATCTTGCTACAACTCTCCTCAGCTCAGGGGCCGGAAGAATGTTGCCTGGCAGTGAAAAAGGCGCTGGACAGGTTGATTAAAGAAGCTACCCGACAAGACGTCGCGGTAACGGTGCTGGAAACAGAAACGGGTCGCTACTCTGACACAATGCGTTCGGCGCTGATTTCTCTGGATGGCGATAACGCATGGGCTCTAAGCGAAAGCTGGTGTGGCACTATCCAGTGGATTTGTCCGAGTCCGTATCGGCCTCATCATGGGCGCAAAAACTGGTTTCTGGGCATTGGGCGTTTTACCGCTGATGAGCAGGAACAATCCGACGCGATCCGTTATGAGACGCTGCGTTCGTCGGGGCCGGGCGGTCAACATGTCAATAAAACCGACTCGGCGGTACGCGCCACGCATCTGGCATCCGGTATTAGCGTGAAGGTTCAGTCAGAGCGCAGTCAGCATGCTAACAAACGGCTGGCGCGATTACTGATTGCCTGGAAGCTGGAACAACAGCAACAGGAAAATAGCGCGGCGCTGAAATCGCAGCGGCGAATGTTCCATCACCAGATTGAACGTGGCAACCCGCGACGAACGTTCACAGGGATGGCTTTTATCGAAGGATAATGAAGGATGAAACTGCCGGAAGGCGATTAAACGCCATCCGGCAGCAAATCAAATAATTACTTCGCCGGAATTTCTTTCAGCAGTTCAGTCAGCAGTGTCCAGTAATGGCCTACGCTTTCGATGTGAACTTGCTCATCCGGAGAGTGTGGACCGGTGATTGTTGGCCCGATAGAAACCATGTCCATTTCCGGATACGGTTTTTTGAACAGACCACATTCCAGGCCCGCGTGGATAATCTGGATGTTCGGCGTCTTGTTGAACAGACGCTGATAGGTTTCACGTACCAGATGCATCACCGGAGAATTAGCGTCCGGCTGCCAGCCAGGATATGCGCCTTTCGCTTCGGTTTTCGCGCCAGCCAGTTTACCCAGCGAATCCAGCATGCTCACCACGTAGTCTTTACCGCTGTCGATCAGAGAACGGATCAGGCAGTGAATTTCTACGTTATTGTCAGTCATGGTCACCACACCGACGTTCAGGGAGGTTTCGACCACACCTTTTGCCACGTCGGAGTTGCGGATCACACCGTTCGGGGTGGCGTTCAGCAGACGAATAAAGGTATCGCGAGATTTCGCAATCAGGGCAGCTTTATCGTTCGCAACAGAGTCCAGCAGCAATGCCAGATTATTCTCTTTTTCTGCCAGTTCGTTTTTCAGGATCTCCTGATAGGTATTCACCAGAGATTTCAGGGCGTCGACTTTATCAGCTGCGACAGCAATCGTCGCAAAGGCTTCACGCGGGATGGCGTTACGCAGTGTGCCACCGTTGAAATCGATAAGGCGCAGGTCCAGCTCCTCCGCATGACCCGCCAGGAAGCGCACCAGCAGTTTGTTGGCATTACCCAGGCCAACGTGGATTTCACCGCCGGAGTGACCGCCTTTCAGACCTTTTAAGGTTAACTTGAAGGTTTCAAAACCAGCTGGAACCGCTTCACGATCTAAATGCAGGTTGGAGGTGAAGTCGATACCCCCCGCACAACCCATGTAGATTTCACCTTCTTCTTCGGAGTCGGTGTTAATCAGAATATCAGCCTGCAACCAGTTGCTCTGTAAGCCAAAAGCACCGTCCATACCGGCTTCTTCGGTCATGGTCAGCAGCACTTCCAGCGGGCCGTGAACCACGTTTTCGTCAGCCAGAACCGCCAGTGCAGAGGCCATACCAATGCCGTTATCCGCACCCAGCGTGGTGCCGCGCGCTTTAACCCATTCGCCATCAATATAAGGCTGGATAGGATCTTTCGTGAAGTCATGCACGGTGTCGTTATTTTTCTGCGGCACCATATCGAGGTGGGCCTGCAAGACGACCGGTTTACGATTTTCCATACCTGCGGTGGCAGGTTTACGAATCAGGATATTACCCACCTGATCGCGTTCGACATGGAAACCTTTCTCTTTTGCCCAACCAACAATGTATTCAGCGAGTTGCTCTTCATGATAGGACGGGTGAGGAATAGAACAGATTTTGGCAAAAATATCCCACAGCGGCTGTGGAGATAATTGAGACAGTTCAGACACGTTAAGTCTCCTTGTCGATCACCCGCAAAACAGTATTGCAGGTCACAGGGTTAGCAGAAAATGTTGTCAACACAAGACAGGCTTGCGAGATATGTTTGAGAATACCACTTTATCCCGCGTCAGGGAGAGGCAGTGCGTAAAAAGACGCGGACTCATGTGAAATACTGGTTTTTAGTGCGCCAGATCTCTATAATCTCGCGCAACCTATTTTCCCCTCGAACACTTTTTAAGCCGTAGATAAACAGGCTGGGACACTTCACATGAGCGAAAAATACATCGTCACCTGGGACATGTTGCAGATCCATGCACGTAAACTCGCAAGCCGACTGATGCCTTCTGAACAATGGAAAGGCATTATTGCCGTAAGCCGTGGCGGTCTGGTACCGGGTGCGTTACTGGCGCGTGAACTGGGTATTCGTCATGTCGATACCGTTTGTATTTCCAGCTACGATCACGACAACCAGCGCGAGCTTAAAGTGCTGAAACGCGCAGAAGGCGATGGCGAAGGCTTCATCGTTATTGATGACCTGGTGGATACCGGTGGTACTGCGGTTGCGATTCGTGAAATGTATCCAAAAGCGCACTTTGTCACCATCTTCGCAAAACCGGCTGGTCGTCCGCTGGTTGATGACTATGTTGTTGATATCCCGCAAGATACCTGGATTGAACAGCCGTGGGATATGGGCGTCGTATTCGTCCCGCCAATCTCCGGTCGCTAATCTTTTCAACGCCTGGCACTGCCGGGCGTTGTTCTTTTTAACTTCAGGCGGGTTACAATAGTTTCCAGTAAGTATTCTGGAGGCTGCATCCATGACACAGGCAAACCTGAGCGAAACCCTGTTCAAACCCCGCTTTAAACATCCTGAAACCTCGACGCTAGTCCGCCGCTTTAATCACGGCGCACAACCGCCTGTGCAGTCGGCCCTTGATGGTAAAACCATCCCTCACTGGTATCGCATGATTAACCGTCTGATGTGGATCTGGCGCGGCATTGACCCACGTGAAATCCTCGACGTCCAGGCGCGTATTGTGATGAGCGATGCCGAACGTACCGACGATGATTTATACGATACGGTGATTGGCTACCGCGGCGGCAACTGGATTTATGAGTGGGCTACCCAGGCGATGGTGTGGCAACAAAAAGCCTGTGCGGAAGAAGATCCGCAACTCAGCGGTCGACACTGGCTGCATGCGGCTACGTTGTACAACATTGCTGCCTATCCTCATCTGAAAGGAGATGACCTGGCCGAGCAAGCGCAGGCTTTGTCAAACCGCGCCTATGAAGAGGCCGCTCAGCGTCTGCCGGGCACGATGCGGCAGATGGAGTTTACCGTACCCGGCGGTGCGCCCATCACCGGCTTTTTGCATATGCCGAAAGGTGATGGCCCGTTCCCGACAGTATTAATGTGTGGTGGTCTGGATGCGATGCAGACGGACTATTACAGCCTGTATGAACGTTATTTTGCGCCGCGCGGCATTGCGATGCTGACTATTGATATGCCGTCGGTGGGCTTTTCTTCAAAATGGAAGCTCACCCAGGACTCCAGCCTGTTGCATCAGCACGTCTTAAAGGCGCTGCCTAACGTACCGTGGGTAGATCACACTCGCGTCGCGGCCTTTGGTTTCCGTTTCGGCGCTAACGTTGCCGTGCGTCTGGCATACCTTGAATCGCCGCGTCTGAAAGCGGTTGCCTGTCTTGGTCCGGTAGTTCATACCCTGTTGAGTGATTTTAAGTGCCAGCAACAGGTGCCGGAAATGTATCTTGACGTGCTGGCGAGTCGTTTGGGGATGCATGATGCTTCCGACGAAGCGTTACGCGTGGAGCTGAATCGTTATTCATTAAAAGTGCAAGGATTGCTGGGGCGTCGTTGCCCAACGCCAATGTTATCAGGCTACTGGAAGAACGATCCGTTTAGTCCGGAAGAGGATTCACGCTTAATTACTTCGTCATCTGCTGACGGTAAATTATTAGAGATCCCATTTAACCCGGTGTATCGGAATTTTGACAAAGGTCTTCAGGAAATTACTGACTGGCTCGAAAAGCGATTGTGTTAAAAATTTGCTAAATTTTGCCAATTTGGTAAAACAGTTGCTTCACAACAGGAGATCGCAATGACGTTACCGAGTGGACACCCGAAAAGCAGATTGATCAAAAAATTTACCGCACTAGGCCCATATATTCGTGAAGGTAAGTGCGAAGATAATCGATTCTTTTTCGATTGTCTGGCTGTATGCGTCAACGTGAAACCGGCACCGGAAGTGCGTGAGTTCTGGGGCTGGTGGATGGAACTGGAAGCGCAGGAATCCCGTTTTACCTACAGTTACCAGTTCGGTCTGTTTGATAAAGCAGGTGACTGGACGCGTGTTCAGGTAAAAGATGCGGAAGTGGTTGAGCGACTGGAGCACACCCTGCGTGAGTTTCATGAGAAGCTGCGTGAATTGCTGACGACGCTGAATCTTAAGCTGGAACCGGCGGATGATTTTCGCGATGAGCCGGTGAAGTTAACGGCGTGAGTGAAATGTGCCGGATGCATCACATCCGGCAATATCTATTAAAACTGATACGTCATCCCAACCGCGACAATATCATCATTATTAATATTCAATTTGTTATCGCTATCCAGTTGGTTGATTTTATAATCAACAAACGCTGACATATTTTTGTTGAAATAATACGTAGCACCGACGTCGATATAATTAACCAGATCTTCATCACCGATACCTTCAATATCTTTCCCTTTCGATAAGACATAACCCAGCGATGGCCGCAGACCAAAGTCGAATTGATATTGTGCGACCGCTTCAAAGTTCTGTGTCTTATTGGCAAAGCCGCCAGTTATTGGCGTCATTTTGCGTGTTTCAGAATAGAAAGTTGCCAGATAAATATTATTGGCATCGTATTTCAGACCTGTTGCCCATGCTTCTGCACGCTTGCCTGTGCCACGGCTTTGCAGATTCTGCTCGTTGGTGCGATCTGAGTTGGTATAGGCCCCACTAATGGCGAAATCGCTGCCGCCGAAGTCATAGGTTAACGAGGTGCCGAAGCCATCGCCATTCTGCTTTTTCACATCGCGGTTTTCGTTTTTCCCTTGATATTGCAGGGTTAAGTTCAGGCCATCGATAACGCCGAAGAAGTCGGTGTTACGATAAGTCGCCAGCCCGCTGGCGCGTTTGGTCATAAAGTTATCGGTCTGCGCCGAGGAGTCGCCACCAAATTCCGGGAACATATCGGTCCAGGCTTCTACGTCATACAACGCGCCCAGGTTACGACCATAATCGAAAGAACCCAAATCTTTATATTTCAATCCGGCAAAAGCGAGACGTGTTTTTTGCTGTGCAGTATCACTCTCCGCTTTATTACCGGCAAACTCAGCTTCCCAACGACCATAACCAGTCAGTTGATCGTTAATTTGTGTTTCGCCTTTAAAACCAAAACGGATATAACTTTGGTCGCCATCTTTACTGTCATTATCACTCATATAATGCATGGCTTTAACTTTGCCATAGACATCCAGTTTATTACCGTCTTTGTTATATATTTCTGCGGCCTGTACGGATGCAGATGCCACAATGCCCATCACCACTAATGCCAGAGTGCTCTTTTTCATTTTCATTCCTGATTTTAATTAACGCGCGAATATTCAGCGGGAGAGTCCCGTTGAAAACAGGAAAGTTTTTAACCTGAGATTGTTAAAGATATATTACAGATTAATAATATTCTTAAAATGTGGTAATTTATTAAATCTGTAATAAAAGCGTAAACAACTGCCGCTACGCTTGCTGATCCCGCGCAACAAAACACCATGCTTTGCTCGCAGATGGTTGGCAACCGACGACAGTCCTGCTAAAACGTTCGTTTGATATCATTTTTCCTAAAATTGAATGGCAGAGAATCATGAGTGACAGCCAGACGCTGGTGGTAAAACTCGGCACCAGTGTGCTAACAGGCGGATCGCGCCGTCTGAACCGTGCCCATATCGTTGAACTTGTTCGCCAGTGCGCGCAGCTACATGCCGCCGGGCATCGGATTGTTATTGTGACGTCGGGCGCGATCGCCGCCGGACGTGAGCACCTGGGTTACCCGGAACTGCCAGCGACTATCGCCTCGAAACAACTGCTGGCGGCGGTAGGGCAGAGTCGACTGATTCAACTGTGGGAACAGCTGTTTTCTATTTATGGCATTCACGTCGGGCAAATGCTGCTGACCCGTGCTGATATGGAAGATCGTGAACGCTTCCTGAACGCCCGCGACACCCTGCGTGCGTTGCTCGATAACAATATCGTTCCGGTAATCAATGAGAACGATGCTGTTGCTACGGCAGAGATTAAGGTCGGCGATAACGACAATCTTTCTGCGCTGGCGGCGATTCTGGCGGGTGCCGATAAACTGTTGCTGCTGACCGATCAAAAAGGTTTGTATACCGCTGACCCGCGCAGCAATCCGCAGGCAGAACTGATTAAAGATGTTTACGGCATTGATGACGCACTGCGCGCGATTGCCGGTGACAGCGTTTCAGGCCTCGGAACTGGCGGCATGAGTACCAAATTGCAGGCCGCAGACGTGGCTTGCCGTGCGGGTATCGACACCATTATTGCCGCGGGCAGCAAGCCGGGCGTTATTGGTGATGTGATGGAAGGCATCTCCGTCGGTACGTTGTTCCATGCCCAGGCGACTCCGCTTGAAAACCGCAAACGCTGGATTTTCGGTGCGCCGCCGGCGGGTGAAATCACGGTAGATGAAGGGGCAACCGCCGCCATTCTTGAACGCGGCAGCTCCCTGTTGCCGAAAGGCATTAAAAGCGTGACTGGCAACTTCTCGCGTGGTGAAGTCATCCGCATTTGCAACCTCGAAGGTCGCGATATCGCCCACGGCGTCAGTCGTTACAACAGCGATGCATTACGCCGTATTGCCGGACACCACTCGCAAGAAATTGATGCAATACTGGGATATGAATACGGCCCGGTTGCCGTTCACCGTGATGACATGATTACCCGTTAAGGAGCTGGCCGATGCTGGAACAAATGGGCATTGCCGCGAAGCAAGCCTCTTATAAATTAGCGCAACTCTCCAGCCGCGAAAAAAATCGTGTGCTGGAAAAAATCGCCGATGAACTGGAAGCACAAAGCGAAATCATCCTCAACGCTAACGCCCAGGATGTTGCTGACGCGCGTGCCAATGGCCTTAGCGAAGCGATGCTTGACCGTCTGGCACTGACGCCCGCACGGCTGAAAGGCATTGCCGACGATGTGCGCCAGGTGTGCAACCTCGCCGATCCGGTGGGGCAGGTGATTGATGGTGGTGTGCTGGACAGCGGTCTGCGTCTGGAGCGTCGTCGCGTACCGCTGGGGGTGATTGGCGTGATTTATGAAGCTCGCCCGAACGTGACAGTAGATGTCGCTTCGCTGTGCCTGAAAACCGGTAACGCAGTGATCCTGCGTGGTGGCAAAGAAACCTGTCGCACTAACGCTGCAACGGTGGCGGTGATTCAGGACGCCCTGAAATCCTGCGATTTACCGGCAGGCGCAGTACAGGCGATTGATAATCCTGACCGCGCGCTGGTCAGTGAAATGCTGCGTATGGATAAATACATCGACATGCTGATTCCACGCGGCGGGGCTGGGTTGCATAAACTGTGCCGCGAGCAGTCGACGATTCCGGTAATCACAGGTGGTATAGGCGTATGCCATATTTACGTTGATGAAAGTGCAGAGATCGCTGAAGCATTGAAAGTGATTGTCAACGCGAAAACTCAGCGCCCGAGCACGTGTAATACGGTAGAAACGTTGCTGGTAAATAAAAACATCGCAGATAGCTTCCTGCCCGCATTAAGCAAGCAAATGGCGGAAAGTGGCGTGACGTTACACGCAGATGCTGCTGCGCTGGCGCAATTGCAGGCAGGCCCCGCGAAGGTGGTGGCTGTTAAAGCCGAAGAGTATGACGATGAGTTCCTGTCATTAGACTTGAACGTCAAAATCGTCAGCGATCTTGACGATGCTATCGCCCATATTCGTGAACACGGCACGCAACACTCCGATGCGATCCTGACCCGCGATATGCGCAACGCCCAGCGTTTTGTTAATGAAGTAGATTCATCCGCTGTTTACGTTAACGCCTCTACGCGTTTTACCGATGGCGGCCAGTTTGGTCTGGGAGCGGAAGTGGCGGTAAGCACACAAAAACTCCACGCGCGTGGCCCGATGGGCCTGGAAGCACTGACCACTTACAAGTGGATCGGCATTGGTGATTACACCATTCGTGCGTAAATAAAACCGGGTGATGCAAAAGTAGCCATTTGATTCACAAGGCCATTGACGCATCGCCCGGTTAGTTTTAACCTTGTCCACCGTGATTCACGTTCGTGAATCATGTCCTTTCAGGGCCGATATAGCTCAGTTGGTAGAGCAGCGCATTCGTAATGCGAAGGTCGTAGGTTCGACTCCTATTATCGGCACCATCCCCACTTCTTCAAACGTCCGTATTTGTCCGTAACCATACTGTTTTATAAAAGATTTTTTGTTCTTGTTGTCCGTATTAGTCCATAACCTTCCAGTAGAATCCAGTACTAAATGTGTATAGGATTATGTATATGTTCCTGTTCGACTTTGGAATTCTATACACATGCCCCTAAATGATATGCAGATTCGTCGTGCTAAACCTGAAGCTAAAGCCTATACACTTGGGGATGGGCAAGGGCTGTCTTTACTTGTAGAGCCAAATGGAAGTAAAAGCTGGCGATTTCGTTATCGCTATGCAGGTAAACCTAAAATGATCTCGCTTGGTGTCTATCCAACGATCACACTTGCTGAAGCTCGTTCCCGTCGTGATGAGGCCCGAAAAATAGTGGCTGAGGGAAAAAACCCTAGTGAGGTACGAAAAGAACAAAAACTAGCATTAAGAATTCAATCTGAGAATGCATTCGAAAAGATTGCTAGAGAGTGGCATCGGATGAAGTCGTTAAAATGGTCTGCTGGGTACGCCTCGGATATTATGGAAGCGTTCCAGAATGATATTTTTCCGTATGTGGGAACGAGGCCTATAGGAGAAATTAAACCGCTAGAGCTGTTAAATGTACTGCGTAAAATTGAGAAGCGTGGCGCATTGGAGAAAATGCGAAAAGTACGGCAACGTTGCTCAGAAGTTTTTCGATATGCCATTGCTACCGGAAGAGCAGAGTTTAATCCTGCCGCAGATCTATCCAGTGCTCTCGAAGTACATAAATCAAATCATTTTCCATTCTTAAAATCAGATGAGATACCTGATTTTCTGCGTGCTTTAGATCGCTATACAGGGAGTCAACTTGTCGTTATTGCTACGAAGTTATTGATGATCACGGGAGTAAGAACCATCGAATTACGTACCGCATTATGGTCAGAATTTGATTTGGATAACGCTATTTGGGAAATTCCTGCTGAAAGAATGAAAATGCGCAGGTCACATCTTGTTCCATTGTCGACTCAAGCGTTAGATTTACTTAATGAACTCAAGATAATGACAGGGAACTATCGTTATGTTTTTCCGGGGCGGAACGACCCGAACAAGCCTATGAGTGAGGCGAGTATAAATCAGGTTATCAAAAGGATTGGTTATGGCGGAAAACTTACTGGACACGGATTTAGGCATATGATGTCTACATTGTTGCATGAACAAGGGTTTGATTCATTTTGGATTGAGATTCAATTAGCCCATGTAGATAAAAATAGTATTCGTGGAACTTATAATCATGCGCTGTATTTAGAAAAGCGAAGAGATATGCTTCAGTGGTACTCTTCTTTTATAATGGAGCACTAAAATGTATATTGATAATGTGTATTTAAAAGGATTTAGGAACTATTCTGATAGTTTTGTAAAATTTAATTATTCAACTCTTATAATTGGTGGTAATGATGTTGGTAAGACCAACTTATTGTATTCATTAAGGATTTTGTTGGATAAAAGCTTTTCGGATTTAGATTTAGAACCTAAAAATAGCGATTTTCATATTGATGCGAAAGGAAATCAGTGTGAAGAGTTAGAAATAATAATTAATTTTCGTGAAGTAAAAGAGGATGCTGTTCTCTCTAAGTTAGCGGGGTATGTTAGTGATGATGCACAAACATACATCAAATATAAAGCATACAGAGCTACTCTTGATTACAAGTTATATATAGGCCACAAAGAATCTGAAATGGATGAGATTAGTGGCAGATTTTATCTTAAATATTTAAATTTACGCTATGTGAATTCACAGCGAGACCTTGCTAAATATATATCTACAGAGAAAAAACATTTACTTCGGCTTGCTCAAGAAATGAGAAACGAGGAGCAAGTGCGGAAGGATGAAAATACTTTGAATGAATTAACTAATTTATTAAATGATGTCAATGATAAGGTAAAAGAAATAAGCTACGTCTCGACCGCTACGGAAGAATTGAATGATGAGTTAAAGAAATTATCATATAACAATGAAAAGATTTCTGTAATGCTCGATTCTGGAGCAATTGGTGTTGATCAGTTTATTGAAAAATTAGAGTTAAGTTCAAATACAAATGGAAAAAAGGTAATGCTTGGAGGGGACGGATTTAATAACCAAGTATTACTTGCATTATGGAAAGCCAAGAGTGTACGCGAGCACGATACTGAAAATGAAGTGGTTATATATTGTGTTGAAGAACCTGAATCACATCTTTATCCGCACCAACAGAGAAAATTATCTGAGTATTTAATTAGTAAATTGCCGGGGCAGTCTCTAGTAACTACGCATTCTCCGCAAATTGCCATTAATTACTCACCAGATTCAATAATTAAAATTTGCTCTTATAACGGTGAGTCTTACGCAGCAAGTGAAGGGTGTTCAGATTGCATAAGTAATGCCTGGAGTGGAATGGGATACAGGATGAGTATACTTCCTGCAGAGGCATTCTTCGCTAATGTCGTATTCTTGGTCGAAGGGCCTTCTGAAATGTTATTTTATCAGGCCCTTGCAAAAGAGTGCCAAATTGATCTGGATTTCTTTAATATAAGTATATTATCAGTTGATGGCGTTCAATTTGAAGTTTATAGAAAAATTCTTGATGCACTTGAGATTAAATGGGTTGCTCGTACAGATAATGATTCGTCTAAAGTTCCAAGGAAAAAAGAGTGGCAATATTCAGGTTTAAATCGAGCTTTGGCTCTATGTGGAATGGAGCCACTAAAGAATGAATTAACGGAAATATCTCAAGCTCAAAGAATAGAGAAACACAAAATTTATAAAGATAAGCTTAAACATCATAATATATTTGTTTCAATTAATGATCTCGAGGGTGATATTGGCGTTGAGTTAAGTACACAGCTGAAAGAATATGTAGGTGTTGATAATGAGGAAATTGCTGCTGATTATTTAAGAGGAAAGAAAGCAATAAGGATGCAAGAGTTCTTAGGTGAATACTCTTATGCACTGAAAAATATTTCAGACGGTGAATTAATTCAACCCCTTTTAACTGCTGTAAAATTGGCTACGGAAGAGTTGAGATGATAGATTTTACCCATGAGCAAAAAGCAGCAATAGATTACCCATCTAGTATGGTATTGACGGCTTGTCCTGGAAGTGGGAAAACAGCAGTAATCGTAGAGAAGATTGTCCGTGACTTGGTAGAATGCAAGGAATATCAGGGTGTTATTGCCATATCGTATACTAACAAAGCAAGCGATGAACTGAAAAAGAGATGTTTAAAGGCTACTCCAAATTCAAAATCAAGCTTTTTTGGGACAATAGATAAATTTTATTTGACTGAAGTTATTTTACCATTCATTAAGCAATTATGGGGAAGAGTTGATGACTTACATGTAGTTAAGCTTAATGAGTTAGCTTCTTCTGAAAAAGATAGGCTTTCTGCTTTTTTTAATGTCGAATTCATTTGTGAAAAAATTAATGAGTATGATTTTAAGGATATAAAGGAACTATACGCCAATGGTATTCTAATACTGGAGTTTATACCATTGCTTGCATTTTATATATTGCGTAACTCGTTAGCATGTCGCCGATATATCGCTAAAAAATACACATCTATATATATTGATGAGTATCAAGATGCTGGATGTGTTCAGCATCTTCTTTTTCTTTATCTTTTCGAACTTGGAGTAAAAGCGGTTGCAGTTGGTGATGCTGACCAATCCATATATTCATATGCGGGTAAAAGTTCGAAATACTTAATGTCTTTACTGGATGAAAAAAGTGGCTTTGCCCCTTTTAAAATAACTATAAATCATCGTTCTCATTCATCTATAGTTAATTATGCTTCTCGATTGTTGAATGAAAACTGTGACTTGTTAATAACAGATGAAATTCGTGTCTACAGAAAAACTGTTAATGGTACTCAATGTGAAATAGCTAAGTGGATTGATGCTAATATTAACAATATTAAACGAAAGTTCAATATTTCAAAAGAAAAAGAGATAGCGATACTTACTGCAACGAATAGTTCTGTCGCTTTAGTATCCGGCCTTATAAACTCCAAAGCAAGAGCATATCTTGATGATGAGCTGTCTGTACTCGGTGGAGATGTGTCTCTCTTATTAAAGAACCTTTTGAATTATCGATTTAATAAAACGATTACAGCACAGGCTATCATTGAAAGTTTAAATTACAAGGTGCTAGAGAGGAATGCAATAAGAAAGATGAGGGGGGTTATTAGAGATGTGAGAGATTCTAATGACAACCAACTTATTCCTGATTTACGTAAGGCAGTAAAATTATTAATCAACGCTGATATTTCTGCTAACCATATTGATGCCATTAACTCAATCTTACACAATAAAATGATGCTAAATAATTATTTACCAGTTAGTGATGATGAGTTACAAATAATGACTTTACATAAAGCAAAAGGACTAGAGTTCGACTTTGTTTTTCATTTGGATCTTTATGATTGGATATTACCGCGAAGGGAATATATAAAACATTGTTTTGATGAGGTTTTTTCACATTATGAGCAATGTCTGAATCTTCATTATGTTGGAGTTACTAGGGCCAAAAAAGCTGTGGTATTAATAAATTCTACTGAGCGTTTAAATTATCAGAGTGAATTAAAAAAAGCGAAACCATCTCAGTTCTTGTCACTAAAAGGACTTGAAAGTCTGTATAAAAAAATTTAATTACGTATCTTGGCGCGCAGTGCTCTCCCCGCCTCGCCCGCCCGCTTTGCGGGGCGGTTTTAATGCAGTTGCACTGACACGCTCAGACCGCGCCGGGAATGGCGCGGTCTGCAGAAAATGAGTCAGGAAAACGCATGCAAAGCCATGCACCTTATCGATGCATGGCTTTTTTCAGTAAAAACAGGCGGATTTTTCGGGGAGTTTTACACAGACTGACGTGATGCCAGTTCTGCACTTTTACGCGAAAAAATCATGTTCTGCGCAGGGGTGAATTTTTCACGGCTGTCATCCACCGAAGCCGCGTCAGGCCTGAATCCGATGGTCGTTAAAATGTCGCTATCCTGTGCGGAATAATTAATTTTTTCCCCCTTCGCAAGCCAGGACAGAAGGGCTTCATGCAGGGCATCTGTGGCACGCTGTATGGCACAGTTTCGGGCAATGGCCGTCAGCTCACTGTAGCCCATCAGCTCCGGTGCCAGTGCGGCCGCCAGTGCTGTGCCGTGCTGCTGCATAAAATCATTCAGCCGCTCGCGGATGCTGATGTGCTGAACGGCTTCATGCGAACGAACATAACGACCGGCGGCCTGATTCACCTGCCATTTTCTGACTTCGATAATATTGCGTAATTCGTCCAGGCGACTGACGTTTCTGCCTTCCCCGGACAGAAGCCGCAGATATTCCTGTTCGGCTGCCGCCAGTTCATTTTTGCGCTGAAGCCATGCCGCTTTGTTATTCTGGCAGACCTCAAAAGCCTGCTGTAATGACATTGTGGTCACACCCCGTCTCCTGATTAATGGTTGAATGGTGAGCTGTAACAGCCTTTAACTTTTCGGACAACAGCCGGTGCTGTGCTTACCGGTGCTGGTTTTTCCTCCGTGACCGGAGAACGAATCACGGCACAAATTGACTCATGCGTTTTAAATGTCGCCGAACAGTAAATATTCTGGCACTGCAGATAACTTTCTTTGACATTGTCACTCACATACCGGCTGGTGCGGGTATGCGCTGAATGACGACAGAAAGGGCAGCGCATCATGACAGCAGTCCTCTGGCCTTAAGCTCTGCTCCCTGCTGGTCTATTTTGTCCTGCCACACCTTGCGCTGTGCCGGTGTGCCTGCCACCTCATAATCCATGTGCGGGAGTGTTGCCGCTGACAGCCCGGTCAGCCGGAGAACCGGCTCACCGGTGAGGCTGATTTGCATCTGTTTTATTTTCTGTTCCAGCGATGATTTCACCTGCTGCATGACAGCCTTTTCCGGTGCGACGTAGCCCTGATGGCCGGTGGTGTTGGCGAGCGGATTTTCCTGTACCAGAATGCTCAGATGCATTGCCCGGACAAGCGCCTCACAGGTTTCATTCAGGGCGTGTTCCAGCTCATGCTCTGCATACAGACTCAGCAGGTGATGATGTGCCTTCCGGTAGGCGGTGGCCGTGCTGTCACACGCCCCTTTCAGGCGTTCACGTTCAAAATTCAGCACCACGGCCTGATTGTCATATTCCTGTACCAGCTCCCGGCGTGCCACGCGCTCAATGTGGCGCTGTTTCAGCTCGTCGCTCAGGACACCACCGGCTGCACGAAAGGCTGTGCGCCAGTCATCAGCGTCATTTCCGTCGGCCTGCGCCAGCGCATTTTTTTCCTGCTCTGCCCGTTCAATGGCCTTGACGGTCTCATCCATCAGTCGGGCGTTCTCAAGATGAGCGGCTCTGGCCTTTTCCAGTTGTGCCAGTGCGGGTTGCAGATATTCAGGGATGGTGTTGTCAGACATTTTCCGGCTCCTCGTCACTTCAGGTTAAGAAAATTGTGACGTACACCGGACAACAACACGACGCATTGCAGATGTGCCAGCCCTGACACAGGAGACTCATCCTCAGACCGGCAAGCCAGGAAAAGGTCGCAGGAAAAACCGGCTTACTGTTTGTTTTTTTATATTTTACTGTTCACCTCTGTTCACCATAAGAAAAAAGATAAGTAATACAGTAAGTTAAAGGGTGAACAATCGCAGTAATGACTGTTCACCGTCTGTTCACCACTGTTCACCCGTTGATGGGCTTTTTGTGCTGTTTATTACTGTTTGTTTTTATTAATTCGCCGGGAATGAATAAGAAAAAACGATTTGTATTTCACTATAAAAATTACGAATTGCTTTAAGTGGCTTTAAATGACTTTAAGTGGAGATGAACAAAAAACACACAAGCATTGTAAGGCTGCCGGAACAAATCCCCCCTGTTGCGTCTGCTGAAAATATTCACAAAATAAAACGCTACCCGAAGCCGGACGGACTTATCCGGTGCTGTATGGACATTAACGAGGTAGCCCGATGCAAGCTGTTTTTTCTTCCCCGTCTCCTGCCCCTGTGACGCCACTGATGCCGCTGCCGGACATCACACAGGAGCGTTTTTTACGTCTGCCGGAAGTGATGCACCTGTGCGGCCTGTCACGCTCGACCATCTATGAACTCATCCGTAAGGGGGAATTTCCGCCGCAGGTGAGTCTTGGCGGTAAAAATGTGGCCTGGCTGCACTCTGAAGTCACCGCATGGATGGCCGGCCGCATTGCCGGACGCAAACGGGGGTATGACGCATGATGATGCCCGCTCTGCAAAAACTCCCTTTTTCTGGCTTGCCTTTTTCCGGCATTTGCGGATATAGTTTTTCCGTTGCCGCAAAATCGGCAGCCGGGCGTGAGAACCCGTGTAACTCGAAGGCGACATATGACGCGCCATGCGTCTTTTTTTGTGTCGCAATCAACGCCACAGAGCGCCAGATTATGGTGTGGCGTGTGGTTTGCCGTGCAGGTATGATCCTGTTCGCAATCGCATGTTATGCCACTGAGTCAATGGTAGCTCAGGCGGGGCAGCCTCCGGGCTGGCCGGTATTCTTCGAGGCCGGTATTCTCACCCCCGTCTGGGCTATCGCCATCGAGCGTGAGAACTCCGGCGATAGCAGTTATTTGCTACTCGAAGGAGGCTGCCTTATGGCTACAACCCTTACCCCCTCACACCCTGAATTTGTCTTTGTGTTTGCGGCTGTCCGTCGCGCAGACCGTCATCCCCGTATCTGCATGCTTCGCACCGTCGCCGGTGATGAACGCAGCGCCCGCCGTTCCCTTGTCCGTGACTATGTGCTCTCCCTTGCTGCCCGTCTGCCGGTGGTGGAGGTGTCCCGTGCGTAATAAAAAAGCCCCTCAGACCGTCTCAGCACGTCATGACGCCCGTGAACACCTCAGCATTGAGGCTTACCATAAGCTCAACCGCGCCAGCGCCGTATCCCGGTTTGTTGGGGGTGATTTGATTCACCGTGAACTCTCCGGCCTGCATCAGCTCTACATTCCGCATATTTTCAGCTACCTGAATGAAGATATTGATTTTGTGCTGAATGAGCTGAAAGCCAAAGGCCTGTGCCGCGATTTTCTCGCCCAGCAGAAAGACCGGGGAGACAGGACGCATGTTTGATTTTCCCCAGCCCGGTGAGATTTACCGTTCTGCCGGTTTTCCCGATGTGGCCGTGGTCGGCATTCTGGAAGACGGTATTCCGTGGGAAATGCCGTACCGCTGCCCGGACATTGTCTGGAACCCGTACCGCCGTAAATTCAGTATCCTTGTGCGTATCCTCGCTGACGGACGCACCACAGACATCCCGCTGGGGCGTTTTCTGCGGGAATTTACCTGTGACCGTCCTGACCTGTTTAAACGCAGCCCCGTAAACCGGCATGCGGTACTGAAAGAAATGGTCGGAGACCCGGAATTACAGAAATGGCGGGAAAAATATCTGGATATTTACCCGCAGGCCCCTGTTCCGGTCAGCCGGGCGGCACCGGTGGCGCGGGAATGGCGGGAAATTCCCCGCACGGAGCCTGACCCGGAAATCACCCCGGATAACAGTTACCGCAATTATCTGTAATTAAAAAACGACACCCGAAAAATTAAATGTGCGTATTCGCGCAGGGATACGCACGTCTTCAGGAGACGCAGATATGCCTTATCAGTTAATGCAACCGGCACGGAATGCAGTCATCTGTCACAGGGAGGAAAGCAAATGAAAACCCCCTTACCGCCCGTCTTACGCGCAGCCCTTTACCGTCGCGCTGTCGCCTGTGCCTGGCTGACCGTGTGCGAACGTCAGCACCGCTACCCGCATCTCACCCTTGAATCACTGGAGGCGGCCATCGCCGCTGAGCTGGAAGGCTTTTATCTGCGCCAGCACGGTGAGGAAAAAGGGCGTCAGATAGCCTGTGCCCTGCTGGAAGATTTAATGGAATCCGGCCCCCTGAAGGCCGCGCCGTCGCTGTCCTTTCTCGGGCTGGTTGTGATGGATGAACTCTGTGCCCGTCACATAAAAGCGCCGGTACTGCACTGAAGGAGAACAACACCATGAAAATGAACGTAACCGCCACCGTCAGCCATGCACTCGGCCACTGGCCGCGTATTCTCCCGGCGCTGGGGATTCAGGTGCTGAAAAACCGTCATCAGCCCTGTCCGGTCTGTGGCGGGAGTGACCGCTTCCGTTTTGATGACAGGGAGGGGCGCGGCACCTGGTACTGCAATCAGTGTGGTGCCGGTGACGGCCTGAAACTGGTTGAAAAGGTGTTTGGTGTCTCCCCGTCCGACGCGGCCGCAAAGGTGGCTGCCGTGACCGGCAGCCTGCCCCCGGCTGACCCGGCAGTGACGGCCGCCGCCGGCGCTGAAACAGACGCTGCCCGGAAGAACGCCGCCGCACTGGCACAAACCCTGATGGCAAAAACCCGTCCCGGAACCGGTAACGCCTACCTGACCCGCAAGGGCTTTCCCGGCCGGGAATGCCGGATGCTGACCGGCACACACAGAGCCGGTGGCGTGAGCTGGCGCGCCGGTGACCTTGTGGTGCCACTGTATGACGACAGTGGCGAACTGGTTAACCTTCAGTTAATCAGTGCTGACGGCCGTAAGCGCACCCTGAAAGGCGGGCAGGTCAGGGGCACCTGTCACATCCTTGAAGGACAGAATCAGGCCGGAAAACGTCTGTGGATAGCGGAGGGATACGCGACCGCACTTACCGTACATCACCTGACCGGTGAAACGGTGATGGTGGCGCTTTCTTCCGTGAACCTCCTTTCTCTGGCCAGCCTTGCCCGGCAGAAGCACCCCGCCTGTCAGATTGTCCTTGCCGCTGACCGTGACCTCAGCGGTGACGGCCAGAAAAAAGCCGCCGCAGCCGCAGATGCGTGTGAAGGTGTTGTTGCCCTGCCGCCGGTCTTCGGTGACTGGAATGATGCCTTCACGCAGTACGGCGGGGAGGCCACCCGTAAGGCCATTTACGATGCCATCCGGCCACCGGCTGAAAGCCCGTTCGACACCATGAGCGAAGCGGAGTTTTCCGCCATGAGTACCAGCGAAAAGGCCATGCGTATCTATGAGCATTACGGCGAGGCGCTCGCGGTCGATGCCAACGGCCAGCTTCTGTCCCGCTATGAAAATGGTGTCTGGAAGGTGCTGCCGCCACAGGACTTTGCCCGGGATGTGGCCGGGCTGTTTCAGCGGCTGCGCGCGCCGTTCTCCTCCGGGAAGGTGGCCTCCGTGGTGGACACCCTGAAACTGATTATTCCGCAGCAGGAAGCCCCCTCCCGCCGCCTGATTGGCTTTCGTAACGGCGTGTTCGACACGCAGAACGGCACGTTCCACCCGCACAGTCCGTCACACTGGATGCGTACCCTGTGTGATGTGGATTTCACCCCGCCGGTGGACGGTGAAACGCTGGAAACCCACGCCCCCGCGTTCTGGCGCTGGCTTGACCGTGCCGCCGGTGGCCGTGCGGAAAAACGCGACGTGATTCTGGCCGCACTGTTTATGGTGCTGGCAAACCGCTACGACTGGCAGCTCTTTCTGGAGGTGACCGGTCCCGGCGGCAGCGGCAAAAGTATCATGGCCGAAATAGCCACCCTGCTGGCCGGGGAGGATAACGCCACGTCGGCCACCATTGAGACGCTGGAATCCCCGCGTGAACGTGCCGCGTTAACTGGCTTCTCACTGATACGCCTGCCGGACCAGGAAAAATGGAGCGGCGACGGTGCCGGACTCAAGGCCATCACCGGCGGCGATGCGGTGTCCGTGGACCCGAAATACCGGGATGCGTACTCCACGCATATCCCGGCGGTGATTCTGGCCGTGAACAATAACCCGATGCGCTTCACCGACCGCAGCGGCGGCGTGTCACGCCGGCGGGTGATTATTCACTTCCCGGAACAGATAGCCCCGCAGGAGCGCGACCCGCAGCTTAAGGACAAAATCACCCGCGAGCTGGCGGTCATCGTGCGTCACCTGATGCAGAAGTTCAGCGACCCGATGCTCGCCCGGTCACTGCTTCAGTCCCAGCAGAACTCAGACGAGGCACTGAACATCAAACGGGATGCCGACCCGACGTTTGATTTTATCGGCTATCTGGAAACCCTGCCGCAGACCAGCGGCATGTATATGGGGAACGCCAGTATCATCCCGCGTAATTACCGTAAATACCTCTATCACGCCTATCTGGCCTACATGGAGGCAAACGGCTACCGGAATGTACTCAGTCTGAAAATGTTCGGGCTGGGGCTGCCGGTGATGCTGAAGGAATACGGACTGAATTACGAGAAGCGCCATACCAAACAGGGGATACAGACCAACCTGACGCTGAAAGAGGAAAGCTACGGCGACTGGCTGCCAAAATGTGACGACCCTGCAACAACCTGACCCTCATGACTCATCTGACCGGCATCTGCCGGTCTTTTTTTATCCCTGAATTCCCCGAAGGTGAACAATCCACTGTTCACCCTTCACCGTATATTCACCCGTTATCACACTGAAATTAAAAGAGAAAAACGAAAGGTGAACAGTGTGAACAATCAAATCAAAAAAAACTTTTTTCTCCCTGTGTGATTTTCAGTACGGGGGATTAATCACCGGTATGAGTCACACCGGCAGAATGCCGGAGGTGAAGAATCGAATGTTCACCCTTCACCCATTATTCACCACCTATCCAACTGAAATAAAAGGAGAAAACAGAAAGGTGAACAGTGTGAACAGTTCTTTCGAAAAAAAATTTTTTTCTTATTTTTAATTGTGCGAAAAACAAGCGACACACGCAGTGTGTATAGATATGTGTATAGTTATAT
>ERZ1026894.355-NODE-355-length-34956-cov-5.188333_pt1 | contig 34956 bp, 31 predicted proteins | sample MGYA00380177_ERZ1026894 | MGnify/ENA primary metagenome ERZ1026894 (study PRJEB33269, sample SAMEA4719813) | human gut metagenome | biome: human-associated habitat; feature: organic feature; material: feces | place: Cameroon | collected 2013-10 ... | reverse complement strand
AAAAGGATTTTGACCTGTCGCTCCTCGGCTTCGACACCGACGAGCTTGACCGTCTGCTGAACGGAAGTTCCGAAGAAAATGTGGTTGCCGAGGGAGAGACGGATGCCGACGCCGTCCCGGATGTCCCGGAAGAGCCGGTCAGTCAGCGGGGGGTGATCTATCAGCTCGGTAAGCACCGGCTCATGTGCGGCGATTCCACCAGGGCGGAAGACGTTGCCCGTCTCATGAACGGCGGGAAAGCGGATCTCGTTTTCACCGATCCGCCGTATGGAGTCAGTTATCGCGGAGTGAACAATCCGGGCGGCCGACTGTGGGAGGTCATTGAAAACGACGATCTGCGCGGAGAAAAACTTTCAGAGTTCCTGCTTGCCGCATTCAAAAATCTGAAAGCGAGCCTCCGGGAAAAGCGGGCGTTCTACATCTGGTATGCCAGCAGCAATCATTTGCAGTTTGAACACGCCATCATTGACGCCGGACTGAAATCCAAACAGGTATTGTTCTGGAACAAGGGAATGATCCTTGGTCACAGCGATTACCATTGGGCGGCGGAGCCGTGCTTTTACGGCTGTCATGAGGGCGAGAACTGCGAGTGGTTCGGCGACCGCTGCCAGACGACGGTCTGGGACATCAAACGGGACAACACGCGGGAATATGTGCATCCGACGCAGAAACCGACCGCGCTGGCGATCAAGGCGATTTTCAACTCTTCAAAAGCGGGCGAGACCGTGCTGGATCTGTTTGGCGGCTCGGGCAGCACGCTGATCGCTTGCGAGCAGACGAACCGCGTCAACTGCACGATGGAGTTTGATCCGAAGTATGCGGATGTGATCCGCCGCCGCTGGGCGGAGTTCGTCCATGGCGAGGGTTGTGACTGGCAGGCGCTTACTCCGGCTGTCGAAGAATAAAGAACAACAACGAAAGGGAGGCTGCAAATGAATGAAATCGTAAAAGAGTTTAATGGAAGTAAGGTGCGAATCGTTGAAAAAGACGGGATACACTGGTTTGTAGCAAAAGACATCTGCAAATACTTTGGAGATTCCGACCACAAACGTTCTATCAGCAGACTTGATAAGGACGAAATCTCATTGGCAAAAGTCAAGGATTCTCTTGGGCGTATGCAAAATGCAACAGTGGTCAATGAGCCGGGACTTTATCATCTCCTGTTCAACTTCCAGCCTGAACAAGCACGTTGCAAGGATGGGGGGGCGCGGATTGCACCCCAGATCAAAGAGCGAGTTGAAAAAATAAGAAAATTCAAACGCTGGGTGACGCATGAGGTTCTGCCGTCCATCCGCAAGACCGGAGCATATCTTTCTCCGGGCATGAGCAATGAACAGGTCAAAGCTCTGGTGGCAACTTTGGAAGAGGAAATGTACCGGCGGATTCAGGCGGAAAACCGTCTGGCGAAACTGGAGGCTCATGCCGAGGAGCTGGCGCGATCGGCCATTCCGGCAACACACTTTGGAGAACTTTCTCAGAAAACCGGCAGACCGCGCACCTGTCTGGTTCGGAATTACCTCCGGAGCGGTCAGGAAGTAAAACCGGAGCACTTTGGCGCATACATCCAACTGCTCCTGCCTCTGTATACGGCACGGGAACTGCTTCTGGATGCACTTCCCGCTCCGACTTCCGCACCGGCCGCTTCGGTCAGCTGTTGAACTCGAATGCCCCCCGGCGGGCGGCGCTCTTGCGGACGCGCGGCGTCTCCTTTTCCTTGATCTCGCGGAAGAATGCGGAGTAAAGGCTCTGCTCCGGAGTCTTTGCTCCATTCGGACTCCAGAGACCTTCTTCGATGACTTGCGCGAGGATCTCTTTCGTGTTGAGCGGCGTCCGGCTGCGCTTGAGGACCAGCAGAGCCGCATTCAGGAGTGAGAGTTTTTTCTCCGGCGATCCGCCGGATTCCGGCGCGGGATTGGGCGTGTCCACTTCCTCTTCCGCTTCCGATGGGATCTCCGCATCGACTGCTTCCGTCTCCGGTTCCGTTGCGGAAGCCGCTTCCGGCACTCCCGGTTCGGCGATGACCCGTTCGATTCTGGTGACGATGAACTCGCGGTCGCTGCCGACCTTTTTGACTTTCCAGCCGTTCGCGGTGATCTCGGTTACGACGACCTCGATCTCATTGCGTCCGACTTTCACCATGACGATGGTTCCGACTGTGATGTTGCTCGTGTCGCACATACTTACCTCCTTGTGGTTGTTTAACTTGCGACTTCTTTGCTTCGCCGGTGCATATACAACCATGACTTGCGCCACTTATCCAGTCGCAATCTGAAAATAAAGGCAAAATAGATGGATAATTCTTTGAAAATCACTGCATTGCAGCCTGAAGTGCTGGTGAAATTGCTGAAACAGGCCGGATCCCGGACCGCTTCTCCGGAGATGATTGCCGAGGATCTTGCTTCCGGTGCGCCGCAGAATCCGGATGGCACGATCAACCTGGTTGAATATGCCGCCTGGCTGGCGAAGGAGGAAGACAATGCCGATCAATCCGAGTAACATGCGCGTGGTGGACGTCGCGCGGCTTCTGAACTCCACGTCGTTCGGATTTGTTCTGGCGCAGGCGCGGCTTTACCGCGAGTTCAACCGCGTCGGCTTCCGGATCGGTTCCTCCGAGAATCCGCGCAACATCAACCTCCTGAAATACATTGCCTGGATGTTCGAACGGAAACACACACCGGAGGAGACGTCCGGCGCGCGCAGCTATGAGGAGCGTCGCAACGCCGAGCGCGACCGTCAGGCGGAACAGTCGCTCGCCGGACGTGACATCGGCCCGCTCCCGGAGGTTGTGAATCCCGACAGGAAAGCCGCGTGCGAACGCAATTTCCAGCTTTTCTGCGAGAGCTATTTCCCGGAGACCTATTCTCTTGCATGGTCGCCGGATCATCTGAAGGTGATTGAGAAGATTGAAACGGCGGTTCTGCGAGGCGGACTCTTTGCGCTGGCGCTCCCGCGCGGTTCCGGGAAGACGACAATTACGGAAAGCGCGGCGCTCTGGTCGATGCTCTACGGTCACCGCGAGTTTGTGGTATTGATCGGCGCGACTGAATCAGCGGCTCTGGAGCTTCTGGATTCATTGAAGACCGAGCTGGAAGTCAACGAGCGTCTCGCCGAAGACTTTCCGGAGGTGTGCTATCCGGTGGCACAGCTGGAGGGGATCGCGAACCGGTGCGCTGGACAGCTCTACAAGGGCGAGCGCACCCGCATCACCTGGACAAGCAACGAGATCGTTCTGCCGACCATCGAAGGAAGCAGGGCTTCCGGCATCATCGTCCGAGTTGCCGGCATCACCGGACGTATCCGTGGTATGAAGTTCAAGCGGAGCGACGGCCGGAACGTGCGGCCGAGTCTGGTTGTCATCGACGATCCGCAGACCTCGGAATCCGCCGGATCGCTGGAACAGACACGCAAGCGGGTTCGTGTGCTTGCCGGAGACATCCTGGGACTTGCCGGTCCGGGGCAGAAAATCTCCGGGATCATGCCCTGCACGATCATCCGCCCGGGTGACATGGCCGACATCATCCTCAACCGAAACACCCATCCGGACTGGAACGGCGAAAAGACCCGAATGGTCTACCGCTTCCCCTCGAATATGAAACTATGGGAGGAATATGCCGAGATCCGGGCGGAAGCTCTGCGCACGGAGGGCAATTTCCAGAAGGCGACGGAGTTTTATCTGGCGAACCGGGAAGCGATGGATGCCGGAGCGGAAGTGAGCTGGGAAGCCCGCTTTAACCACGATGAAGTATCGGCGCTTCAACACGCGATGAATCTGAAGTTTCAGGATGAAGCAGCCTTTATGAGCGAGTATCAGAACGACCCGCTTCCGGATGACACGGCGGATGACTCGCTTCTTTCCGTGGACGAGATCTGTGCAAAGATCAACGGACTTGCCCGACGGCGCGTTCCGCTGAAATGCGATCGCCTCACGATGTTTGTCGACATCCAGAAAGCGCTGCTTTTCTATGTGGTGATCGCATGGGCGGAGGACTTCACCGGCGCGGTCATCGACTACGGCTCATGGCCGGATCAGCACCGACATGAGTATTCGCTTGCCGATGCGAATCCGAGCATTCAGACGCTCTTCCCGAAAGCGGGCTTCGAAGGGGCCCTGTACGCCGCGTTGTCCGCGCTGACCGATGAATGCCTCGGGCGCGAGTGGGAGCGCGAGGACGGGGCTGTCCTGAAAATCGAACGCGCCCTCGTGGATGCGAACTGGGGACAGTCAACCGATGTTGTCTATCAGTTCTGCCGTCAGAGTTCCCACGCCGGAGTGATCCTGCCGTCGCATGGCAGATACGTCGGCGCTTCCTCGAAACCCATGACCGAATACCGCAAACAGCAGGGCGACCGGCTCGGATTCAACTGGATGATCCCGAATGTCGCCGGGAAACGGGCGATCCGGCATGTCATATACGACACGAATTACTGGAAGAGTTTCATTCACGCGCGGCTCGCGGTTCCCGTCGGCGACAAGGGGTCGCTCACGCTCTACGGACGGATCCCCGGAGCTCATCAGCTCTTCGCGGAGCATCTGACCACCGAATACCGCGTCAAAACACAGGGGCGCGGCCGCACGGTCGACGAGTGGAAACTCAAGCCGCAGTCGCACGACAACCACTTTCTGGACTGTGTCGCGGGCTGTGCGGTCTGCGGATCAATGCTTGGCGCGTCTCTGCCCGAGACGTTTCCCGCGAAGCTCGACCGCAAGCCGATGATCCGCCTTTCCGACAAACGCCGTGGCGGGATTCCCCCGAATGGCAGACTCAAACTTTCCGAACTCAGGAGACAGAAAAATGGATAAACGGGAACTTCCCGAAAATATTCGTCAGGCGATCGATCTGATTGCCGCAGTTCTTCGCAGAATCAAGGCAAAAGAACTGGATAAACGCAGGGATAAATGCTTGTATATAGAGAAAAGCAAAGGGGTTACGGCATGATGAATGAATCTGAGGTAAAACGGCAGCTGGAGTTGCTGGATCTGATGAATCAGGCAGAACTTCGGGAAAAATTCTGTGACCTCTTTGGCTTTGAACCGGGGCAGACCAATATTGCAAACCTGCGCCGCCGTCTTGCCTACCGGATTCAAGAGATTTATTACGGCGGCCTCTCCGAAGCGGACCGGCAACTTCTTGAGCAGATTGCAGACGGCGATCCCCAGGCAAACCTCCGGTATGGAAAAAATGGAGTTTCCCATGTGTGCGGAACTCGCTACCAGAGGGTCTGGAAAGGTAAAAAATATGAAGTGACGGCTCTCGGGAATGGAAAATTCGAATATGACGGAACGGTCTATCAATCGCTTTCCGCCATCGCCCGCGAAATTACCGGGACTCGCTGGAACGGCAAACTCTTTTTCGGGGTGAAGTGATGGTGATGCAAACGATTCCAAAGAAGAGATGCGCGATTTACACACGCAAGTCCGTTGAGGAAGGACTGGATCAGGAATTTAACAGTCTGGATGCTCAACGGGAGGCTGGTGAAGCCTATATCGCCAGCCAGAAAGCCAACGGATGGGTCTGCCTCCCGACTCGTTATGACGACGGAGGATATTCCGGCGGCAATATGAAACGCCCGGCGCTTCAGCAGCTCCTTGCCGACTGTGAAGCCGGGCTGGTCGACATCATCGTGGTTTACAAGATCGACCGACTCTCCCGATCCATCTGTGATTTTGCAGACCTCTCCAAGAAATTTGACGAATGGGGCACACAGTTCGTCGCGGTGACGCAGGAAATCAATACCGCCACCAGCGCCGGGCGCATGATGCTTAACATTCTTATCACCTTCGCGCAATATGAGCGGGAGGTTATCACCGAGCGTGTACGCGACAAGATGTCCGCCAGCCGGAAGAAAGGTAAATGGGTCGGCGGTCGCGTTCCGATGGGATACCGTGTGGAAAACAAGAAGCTGACCATCGTGGAGGAGGAAGCACGGATCATCCAAAGAATCTTTCAGCGATTCATTGAGGTTCAGTCTCCGGCACTGATTGCCCAGGAACTCAACAAAGACGGGATTCGAACCAAGCAGGGAAGGATTTGGAACAGACAGCATATTTATCGGATTCTGAGCAACCATACTTACGTTGGTAAGGTCAACTACAAAAACAGCATTTGTGATGGAGAACAGGAAGCGATTATCGCCCAGGACGTCTGGGATCGGACTCGGGAAATTCTCAGAGTGAATGATCCCGCACCAGCCCATATGCCCAGGACTGAAATCATTGCTCCGTTAAAAGGAATCTTACGCTGCGGACACTGCGATTGCGCAATGATGCCGACCTATGCGCGGAGAGGCAGAAAACAGTATTACTATTATTTCTGTGCAAAGGATTCCAAACGGGCAACTCCGACTTGCCCGGTGCGCCAGATCCCCGCAGGAGATGTGGAGCGGATCACTCGGGAACAGGTGATGAAAATGCTTCAGACACCGACGATTCTGATAAAACTGGCGCAAGTGTTGAATCTTCCCGCAGAGAAAATCGCAGAACTGTTCAAAGAAACATTCTGGCAGGAGATCTCGCCCGGTGAAATGAACCGCCTTCTCCATCTTCTTCTGGAAAAGGTCGAAGTTCACGAAGGCAAGCTCACTGTAGAATTCAAGAGTTCAGGTATCAAAACTCTTATGGAGGAAATCGCGAATGGAGAAGAAACAGATTGAAGTTCTGGAAAACGGGAATGTCCGGGTGACGATCCCGTTGATTTTCAAAATCGCCGGTGGCAGAACGAGAATTTTTACCCCCGACAGTGAACATGTAGAATATACTCCAATTCAGCTGGCTCTTGCCCGGGCTTTCCGCTGGCAGAAAATGATTGATGAAGGAAAATTTTCCAACATCAAGGATCTGGCTGCAACCGTCGGAGTTGATTCAGGGCTGATTTCCCGGACGATTCGCCTGACACTCCTTTCCCCTAAGATCATTCATAAACTCCTCTCCGGCGAACTTGACCTTTCCTGGGATAGTTGCCGCCGGAGTTTTCCCGACTCATGGGCGGAACAGGAAAAGATGTTTCTCAATAAATCCCGAAATCATCGTCCCTCATAATCTCAACCATGAAATCGTTCAGAAAGGAGATTGAATTCCACGGAAGACAACCCCTTCTTCAGATGGTCTTCCTGTAAAAAACGGAGCAAGTTCTTTCTTTGCAAAGATCTTGCTCCGTTTTGTTTTTTGAGTAAAGGTCGTTTGTTCTGAAAAGCGAATTTCGCAAAAACCGAAAAATTCTCTGAGTCCAAAAGACGTTGTTATGAATTAGGCAAATAAGGTGACCGACCTTTTGATTTTGTGAACACATGTCCTTTGCAAGCATATTTTACTTTATTCGTTGATTACCAACATATTACTTTAATAAAAGATTCCCAAATGAATGTATGACAGAAAAAAAATGACGATCAAAGGTCGGTTTTCCGACGTGTGTTTCCGTCAAAAAATGCTCTCCGGACCAAAAGACCGGTCTTTTACTCCCCCGGAGAATTTACCGGGAGAGGGTCTGAAACACACCTTCATAAGAGAAAAGTGGAGATTCTCCGCTTTCGGGCAAAACGCGAGTTGAGCTCAAATTTACCCCCAAAACGAAAAAAACGACCAGAAGACTGGTCGGCGGAGAATCGAAAAAATGGTGGGTGATGAGAGACTCGAACTCCCGACATTCACGGTGTAAACGTGACGCTCTAACCAACTGAGCTAATCACCCGGGAAAAGAATGGTGGGCGTAATAGGACTCGAACCTATGACCTTCACGATGTCAACGTGACGCTCTAACCAACTGAGCTATACGCCCGACAAAAAAATGGGGTACTGAATCGTCCCACTCACCGACAAGCAATGGTGGGCGTAATAGGACTCGAACCTATGACCTTCACGATGTCAACGTGACGCTCTAACCAACTGAGCTATACGCCCGTATTCAGCAGATAAACGTAAATATACACCATCTTTTCCCGTTTTCAAGCCCGTGCAGCAAAAAATAAAGAAAATTTCCAAGAGCCCCGCGGTTACGTTTTGGGTCATCGGCGATGTTTGCCATATGAGACAGAAAACAGAAAAAATCAGAGATGAAGAAAGTGACGGTCAGGTCAGTCGACAAGGCAAGTACATGGGAAAGCGATGCGAAATCGCCGCAAAGCTGTCTTTGAGTCTATAACTCATGGAATCTTTTGTTCCAGAATATTTTCTGTAATTTCGGATTCAGTTTAGTCTCCAAAATTCTGCTTTAAGAATTCAAGCAGTTTCTCCCTGACTCTGATCGGCCCCTGCGGCGCTTTGCAAAGTCCATGAGCACACAAACCCGCTAAATTTACTTTGTCACTGTCCTTTTTCTTGAGAAGACGCAGACGAACATAGGCTCCGTTTTTACCACTGTCATACTTGGCAGTGTCAGTCCAAAATTCCCGGTCATCGGTGATTTCGTCAAAACTCATCCCCGTCTTGTCGACAATTGTCATATAACGGACTTTGCCAATGGGACGGGAGCAGTAAATATAAACAATATCACCTTTCCGGTAATGATATTTATCCTGCTTCCAGTCGATATAGCCGAATTTATCGAAGGCCGCCTCATGGTTGTAAAGTTTTCCGTTTGCCGGGATCAACCAGCTTACACCGGTAAGAGTTTCATCGTCCGCCGGGGTAAAATTAAATCCTGGCAATTCATCATTCTGAGCGGTTTCAGGTGGAAGAATGGTCAATTTGATTTTCAGCTTGGCTGAAATTGTTTTCAGATATTTGATTTTTGCTGATGTGCTGGATTGCGTTTGAATAAAAAAACCCGCAGCAGTTCTTTTGGAGCCGGCAGGATATTTTTTGCTTCTGGACTTACTGACCAATGGCTCTCCAGCGCATATCAAATTCAATCCCTGCACCTTGTGTTCTCCAATGCGTTCGATGGTTTGAACCAGAGTGTCACAAGCTTTGCGGTTGAAGATAACCGTCCCGTCCGGGAATCTGACCGTGAAATTGGTTTTCGCGGCCATCGGCTGAGTCACATTGCGGGTAAAACCTGTCTTGGATTTTCTGGTCCTCATGCCAAACAGTTTGCCGTCTCCGTCAACAATGTCCTGAACTTTCTGCGGGGCGGAAACTTTTTCCTCGACCAGCGCTGACCAATCTGAGTTCAATTGTTTGACTTTTCCCTGGAATGCCTCAATCTTTTTCGCGAAATCCAACACCTTCGACGCAGTATCGGCATCCAAAGCCTTCATGGCATTTGCACCATCGCTGTAAATCCGTTTTCGCTCGTCTTCAATTTTTCCGATCAGCAGCTCCAGCGCGGTCGATACTTCCTGCCTTTGGATTCCAGATTTTTCAGCCATTTTACCGTTCCTCATATCTCAGATTTTGGGGCGTATTGCTTTTTTAATCCGCCGGTCGTGATGTTGTATATTTCATCGCAGTGTGATGCGACAAAAAGGTTTCGCTCCAAGCACCGTTTTCGATTTGGGCGGATACAGTTCAAATCATAAGCGGATATCACCAGCATTCGATTGTTCTCTACTGCTTTTTGAATGCCATCCGGCCACTTCTTGTAAAGTCCGCGGGCCAAAACCCAGATGATCGGCTGGCTGCCCTTTAAAAGAATCTCAAACACGTCGCGCTCGATGGCGCTGTGGAAGCCGGAAATGATGCATCGCCCGGTTTTCCGCTGGTCTCTGGCCCAGTCGTATGTGCGCAGAATTTCCTCCGCAGGAATTGTGCGGGAACAGAAAAAAGCCGTTTTGGGAAGCTTCAATAAATCCTGATCGCCATAACAGTTCACAAAAAAATGCCTCCGATGCAACCGGAAGGGAATATAACCTGTTTCCCCCGTTTTTGCAATATCACTTCTGCAATTTCCGGAACTTTTCCATCTCCGTATCCAAAACCTTGTCCACATATTTGGCGTAGATCATGGTCGTGGAGACATTACGGTGTCCGAGCAGTTTGCTGGTAACTTCAAGCGGAATTCCGAGCGTGAGACAAGCCGTGGCAAAGGTGTGCCGCGCCAAATGGCAATGGATGTGCTTCGAAAAACCGAGTTTCCCCGCGCCGGACCGCAGATGCCGGTTGAAATAACTGTTTTCGGTCACTTTCAGGATACGGCCGTCCTTCTGCTGCCGGGCAGCCATCAGGAGACCGGCAGCCTGTTCCGCCAGCGGAATGTAAACGACATCCCCTGTCTTGTGCATTTGTTTCCGGATTCGACCATTCTGGATTTCATCCGGCATGAGTGATTTCAGATCGGAATAGCGGAGACCGGTAAAGCAGGAAAAAAGGAACGCCAGCACGGCGTCCTGCTCGGGACGGGACAGGTCTTGGCGACCAGTCAAAAAATGAGAGTGGAGAAATTGCAATTCATCCGTGGTCAGATAATGCCGGGTGCTGTAGACCTTTCGGATCCGGATATTGGCGAAGGGGTCGGTCTGGATCATTCCGCTGTGTCTGACCTTGTTGATAAGGGTCTTCAAGGCCGCCAGCGTTTTGGAGATCGTGTTGTTGCAGTTCCCCTGCCGAAGCATCTTTTCGCGGAACTCCTGGATTACGTCCGGAGTGATTTGTGCGCATTGAATTCTCGGAAATGCCCGCTCGAATTTACTGAGAACGAAACGGTAGGTCTTTCTTGTTTCTTTGGAAAGATCGGCGGACTCACGCTCAAGAATGAGCGAAACTGACTGAAAAAAAGTGTTCATGGTTTTCTCCTTGTGGTGTTGGCCAGATAATAGACACCGGGGAAGGCAAATTTTCATCCGTAGTTATCGGCAATCCGCCGTATGTTGAATACAGTGTCGTGAAAAAAGACTATACTATTTTTAATATAATGTGTTTGTCCGCGGGGAATCTATATGCATTTGTCATTGAGCGAACATTGAAACTCCAGAGAATTGGGTCTCGAAATGGGATGATAATACAATTATCAGCATTTTGTACTCCTCGAATGAAAGTATTTCAGGATATATGGTTCAAACAGGCAGCGTTCTCTGCTTTATCATTTTTTGATGATAGACCAGGAAAATTATTTGATAATCTCCAACATATAAGAGTGACAATTACACTTCTTTGTAAAGGGAAAATGAATCCGGCTATTGCGACGACGAACTACATTAAATTTTACTCAGAATTTAGGCCATTCCTGTTTCAAAGCATAAAATACGCAAGCACGGATACCTCCCGTAGAAATGCATCAGCATTAAAGGTAAATTCTCCGGAAGAAATTTCAATCATAAAAAAAGTATGGTCGGCGAAAAAAACGATACAATACTTTAAAAATCCAACTGCAAACGATAATTTTGTATATTATGGGTATGGATATGGGTATTTTGGAAAGATTCTGAATAAAAAATCTTTTTTCTCTGGCGAAAAAATTTCAGAATCAACGGGGGATAAATATTATTTCATATGAGATGAATTTGACAAGGATTTTTTTTGTTGGAATCTTGAATACATCACTGTTTTACTGGTTCTATATTATTTATTCCGATGGCCACAACTTTACTAAAAGTGTGATTGGAGAGATGCCGGTTAACTATCCTGACAAAAGGATCTTAAAGAAAGAAAAAGAAATCCTCTCCATATTGATGGAAGATTTAGATAAAAAATCTTCTATTAAACAGTGCTTTTACAAATCGACGGGGCAAGTGGCATATCAAGAATTTTATCCCAAAAAATCAAAGGGGATTATTGATTCACTTGACACTATATTTGCACAAGAATACAAATTTAGCGAAAAGGAACTCGATTGCATAATCTCTTATGATTTCAAATTCCGTATGGGAGATAGGGGCGAGAATTAATCGTCTTCTTCTGTCAAAACTGTAGACAAGACGTGATTTTCAATTTCGTTTTGTATGATTTGCGGTTCTGTAGCAATATATTTGAGAAAAATTCTGTCTGCTGAATCCGTAATGCTCCATAATTTCGAAGTGTTATAGGTTCCAACTCGCTTCCCGGCATTTAATTTATACTGTATGGTTTCTTCAAGCCTATCAACAAATTTCGTTGCAAGATTCAGTAATTTTAACTTATCTTCCCTAGATAATAATTTGAAAGGAAAGCGAAATGAAAGCAAGTCGTTTTTTGTTACATGAAATTCATCACCGAAAGTAAGCCAATACGAAAAAAATATCTTTCCCCCCAGCAGAAGTAGAATAACATCCCGTTCCTCCTGTGTATTGAAAAAGATTGATTGGGTTTGTGTTTGTTCAATCTTTTTGCTGTTTTCCCAGCATGGTGCGGGGTCAATGGAAACAGCGATCCAATTATATGCGTTTTGCTTAAAAGAAAGTTGATATTTCCCGATTTTGTTTTCAAGAATGCGCAAACCTTCCGTCAATGGTCGGTCAAAGACGGCCAAGAGTTTTTCGGATGGAGTCATGGGAATAGGCGTTTTTGCACCAAAATTTGAATATCGCAATTTAAAAAACAAGTTGTCCCGATCACTTGAAAACCAACGGTGTATTTTTGTCGTGTATGAACAGAGTATTCTACTTCCTGGTTGAAGAATGTATATGCAATTACGTACGCGGACATCTCCAGAAAATAGCCCTGCGGGAATACGTGCATAGAATGAACACCAAAGATATTTTGCATGTTTAAAAAGCTCTGATCTGACATCTGCAAAATTTTTTGAAAAAGCTAAGTTATGCATTACGATGAAGCCATGCATCCCCGTGGATGACAGTATTTGCAAAACCCGTTTTATCACGTACCCATACAAATCACTACATTCAAATTGATCTTCCCGTTTGATATATTTGATTTTTGACATCGCAACATACGGCGGATTGCCGATAATCACGTCAAAACCGCCGTTGTTCACCACGATCTCATAAAACTCGGTGAACCAATGGAACGGGCGATGAGATTCCTTCCATTTAGCATATGCAGCTTTCTTTGCCGGCTCGACACCATAGCTCTGAGAAAGGTGCAGGTTCAGTTCCTCATTCAACTCATTCAGGCGGCGTTTATAATCCGCTTTGGCCTCGTGATAGGGCTGGCGAATCAGCTGGGCATCCTGAAATCGTTTGAACGCCTGCGCAACGAGTGCGGTTTTCTCCTTGAATTCATCCATGCGCTGCTGGGCAAAAAAATCTCCACTCAGCCTATCCATCAGTTCCTGTTCTGTGGCAAAGCCGACGAGCGTATTTCCTGCGCGGATATTGAAGTCGATATCGGGAAGCGGCTCCAAGCCCATGTTCACCTTGCGCCGATTCACGTCAACAGTCGCCACCAGTTTCAGGAACAGCCGGAGCTTGGCAATCTCCACGGCCTCCTTCATGATATCCACGCCGTAGAGGTTGTGGAGAATGATGCTCTTATAGATGAAATACTCCTGATTGGGGTGTTTTTCATTGTTGACTTCAGCAAGCTCTTCCTCGAAGAACTTGAAATGCCCCGGTTTTGCTTCCGCGACGAAATCCTCCATCCGACGGATGCAGGCGGCGTAAAGCGGTTCAAGGATATTCAGCGCGGCAAAGAGAAATGCTCCGGACCCGCATGTCGGATCAAGAACCGTTACGGATTTCAGCGCCTTGTAAAACTCTTTGATGAATGCCGGATCGGGGCAGTTTTCCACTACGTCCTGCGTAAACTGACGGATGTTCAGATTGTAAGTGATGAAATCGTTGATCTGGGAGATTGCCCCGGAGGCGATCTTCTGTCGCAGTTCGGCACAGCGCTCCCTGCGGGCGATCAGCTCGCGCCAGGTTTCGGTCGGCAGGGCGATATCGCAGTCATTGACCTTACGATTCCAGCACTGCCGCTTCTGCCAGAGATGAACCTCCGTTTCATCGGAGACGATCTTCTGTGCCAGTTCATCGTCGAAGCCCTGAAGCACATCTTCCGGCAGTCCGGCGTGAAGATCGCCGTCTGCTTCCGGGACGCCGTGTTTTACCGCGTCATAAATGTAGGTGTCGCCGCTGTCCTTCAGATAAGTCCATACGAAGCCATCCGGTTTCAGGACAGGCGGGCAAGTTTTCGCCGTTTTGTCAAAAAGGAACGGCAGAATACAGTTCTGTCCGATGTAGTTGGTGATATCCTCTTTGGTATAATACGCCCCCATTTCGGCGCGGTCATTGATGTATTTTTCAAAGATGTATCCAATCACGTCCGGGTTGATGTGGCGTCCGTCGCCGTGATCGGAGGTATCCAGGTGCCATTGCCATTCATCGAAGAAGGCGAAAATATCCTGAAACGCTTTGTCATTGATCTGGATGTCATCGTATTTTCTTTCCAGTTCATGGACATCGAAGAGACCGCCGTTCAGATACGGAATTTTACCGAATTTCACTTCAAATCCGTCCGGGCGTTTCTCCTTCGGCGTTCCGAGGTTGTCATGGAACAGCACCAGCAGGAACTGGCGGTAAAAGCTGAAAAACCTGTCTTTTCCGTGCATCTCCTGGCATTCATGGAGCTTATCGGAAAGATAGTTGATATTCCCGTCCAGGAAACCTTTTTTCTGAATGAAGTAACAGAACATCAGGCGGTTCATCATCAGCGATGTATACCACTGCTTATTCGAATTCGTTTTGTCGGGAACGGCGTCGTCGATCCCGGAAATAAACGCCATGAAAGCGGTATGATATTTTTTGAAGGAGTCGTAGAATTTCTTGGTGACCTGTTCCGTGTTCTTGGCGAAGTTCTCGTTGACGCGTTTCAGCACATCGATCAGAGAGATGTTTTCCTCCTCATCAATGGAGAACACCAGATTTTTCATCTTCTGGTAAAGCAGTTCCGGAGCCTGTCCCTTGCGATAATCCGCACAGCGGATGCGGCGCGGGCGGTTTTCTTCGGGGATGATATACTGCCATTTCTGTTCCGTATGGGAATCGTTAACGAAGATGATGATATGTTCCTGATAATGTCTGGCAAAAACGTGTTCGATCTTACTGCGGACCTGGCTGGATGGGATCCTTCCATCAGCCCCCGCTCCGCATTGAACAATCACAAAACCGCGCTTCTGCGCTATCCCGGTCAGAGGATAGGCCGTTTTATCAATCGTGACGGGGTGCAGTTTATCTTCGAAGCGATCCCAGCCAAGTTCGTTGAAAAGCGTTGAAAAATCGAAGGATTTAATTCTTTCGGCGAATTGTGATTTATTCATGTTCATCCCTTCTTGATTCCCATCGTGCAAAGGATTTTTGGTTCAGTTGTTCTATTGGCGTAATCTTCATTTATCAGAGACAGCGCATGATTTTCCCGCAGGGACTCGACCAGTTCAATTAACTCGAAATCATCGATTCCGGTCCGGAGCTGACGGCCAATCGCTTCCTTCGCATAGTCGCGCAGCGGATAACGGTAAATATCATCAAACGCCTTTTTCAGGCCATCGGAAACCCACAATCCATTATTGGGATCGTCCATAAATGCTTTCAGGCGATGATAAACACGGTAACGTGCTCCGTTCTGCTTGCCCAGCTGACCGCCGACGGAATTCTTCTGCTGTTCCTGAATCTCGGAGAGACCGTTTTCCGTCAGTTCGTGATGCTTTTCCAGCCGGGGTTTTACGATCGGTTCCGACGGCAGGCAGCGCAACGCTTTCAGAATGGCCAGATGCGAATGTGTCACGACTTTCCCGTCGGCGGCCATCCAAATCATGGAATCGGTATCGTCATCCGTTTTCGTATAAACGATCACGCCCTCGGACGGATGATCGTCCGTTTTCTGTTTTGTCGAGTAGATAACATCGGCAAGTTTGGGAATGCCGGTTTCCAGCGACGGGTCAAGTTCGATGGCATTTTTCCACTCCTGATAAGCGTAGGATGCCAGGTCCACGTCGTTTTCGCCTTCGTCATCGTCAAAGATTCCGGCTTTCTCGTTATAAAGGTCTTTAATGTTAATCGGGTCACCTTCAAAGAACACTTCATCGGATCCGATGGTTTCCGCGTTTTCCTTGATCCGCTGCTGCAGACGGCCGCGAAGATTGATGATGCTTTCAATTCCGTCTTCCGGCAGGAAGGAATAACAGAGAATGTCTTCGGAAACCTGTCCGATACGGTCGACGCGTCCGGCCCGCTGGATCAATCGGATAATGGCCCACGGCAAATCGTAGTTGACGATGATATGCGCATCCTGAAGATTTTGTCCTTCGCTGATCACGTCCGTGGCAATTATAATACGGATTTCTTTACCCGGTTTGAATTTTGACGCTTCAATCTGCTTTTTGTTGCTCGCGGGAGAGAATTGGTAAACAATAGCCGTTGGATTTTCCGTTGCTCCGGTGATTTCGGCAATATCGTCCCCAAAAACATCTTTCATATTCTGATAAAGGTAATCCGCCGTGTCGGAATACTGCGTAAATATCAGCAGTTTGTCAAATCCGTGTTTCTTTCCGCACAAATCTTTCAGGGCCTTTAATTTTCTGTCTTTCGCCGGATCCCATGCGGAAACCTGATCAAGGATTTGTTTCAACAGCTTATTGTCATATTTCAAATCGATGCGAAGTTTTTTGGAAAACAAGGAACTTCTGATCCACTCCATATTTCCGGATTTCACCCGTTTCAGATGATTGTAAAAATCTTCTGCGGAATCCTTTGTAAATTCAAAAAGCTCACGGTCGGAATCGTCATCATTGATGGCGTCGGCCATGTTGAGCATTGATTCAGAGTTTTTCCCGAGGGGAAGGTCTTCCCCGTTTTCTATGGCATAAAGGAAAATCGCATTACGCATAAATTGCCGCTGAACAGAGAGAATGAAGCTGTAACCGCTGCTTTCCAGCCGTTTGAACAATCCCGTTCTGGCAAAGCCCAAAAGACGGACTCCGGCATGACCGAGATTTTCGAGGATTCTCTTTTCCTGCGGCGAGGGCGGGGTTTCGGGGGCCTTTTCGATATATGCTTCCTGACCGAGTCCGTAACGCGGCAGCCGCAGCCGGTCAATGATATCAATAACTTCCCCCGAATACATTTTTGCATATTGGTCATCAACATCGCTTTTGCTGAACGAAAAATCGACCTTTCGGGGCAGGCGGTTGGGAAATGCCTGTCTGCTTCCATCCGGGAACAGCAGATATTTCTTGCCGTCTTCTCCAGTTACGGTATAATTGTTTTTGATGAAACTTCTGGTGCGCCGAACAAGGAAAAGACGCATCAGTTCGTTCCAGTCATCGGAAAACGGACTCTTCTGAAATGCAGCCAATGTGTATTCGTTGGTCTGATGCTTTGCCTGAAATTCCGTAATCCCGCCGATACTTTCGATATAGCGCTCCGGAGAAATACCGAGATTGGCTTCTTCCGAAATAAAAAGTCCCAGTTGATCGCCGAGATCGTGATAGGATTTGTTATACGGTGTTGCCGTAAGCAGAATGACCTTGCTCTCGTTCTGTAAAATGTATTCTTTGATCGCCTGATAACGACGCCCCTCGCTGTTGCGCAAGTTATGGCTCTCATCCACAATGACAAGCCTGTATCTGCGGACACGAGGAAGCTCGACCTGCACTCTGGTCACGGACATCACTTTCGCGCGAAGCTGGTACTCGTATGCATAACCTTCCCACATTTCCGTCAGGTTTTTCGGGCAAATGATCAGTGTTTCCAGTCCGAAATCGTCCTCAAATATTTTTGCGAGAGCCGTTGCCGTGATTGTTTTTCCCAAGCCGACGACATCGCCGATCATTACTCCGCCTCGCTTATGCAGGTGGTGCGCTGCGACCTTAACGGCGTTGGCCTGGAAATCCAACAGGTTTTCCCGGCATTTCTGATTCAGCTCAAAAGTCTGTATTCCCATGCGAGCTTCACGTGACAGATGATAAATGACCTTCATGTAGATCTGGTAAGGTGTGAAATCTTTCTCCGTTGCCCAGCTCTCGTCGATTACATCGGCAAGGTCCAGGGAGATGTCCAGCGAATACTGATCATCCCAGCGGTCCTGGAACCAGCGAGAGAGCTTCTTGGCCGCATCCTGTTCTACAATATCGACATTCAATTCCCCTTGCTGCGATATGCCGGAAAAAGTCAAATTACTGCTTCCGAGAAAACCGACAGTCGGGGTGGCGTAATCCTCTCTGTGAATGAGATACAGCTTGGCGTGAAGCGGATGGCGCAGATGCAGCTTAACTTTTACAATACCGGACCGTAATTGCCTGGATAATTTACGAAGCGCCGTTTCCACGGAATCGGAAGGATGTCCCAAAGTCAGCTGATCACGGAAATGCATCACCTGTTTTTTCCGAAGGCGCGTTGCCAGGGCGTTATCCATCGTCGATGTTTTTGTAAAGTAATCGCGCATTTCCTGATCGATGTTTTTTTCCATGCCAATCAGAACCCGGCAATAATACGTTGAATCGTCTTCTTCATCTCCGTAACCATCCGGAAGACACGCTCCGGAAAGTTTATTTACCTGTTCCAGCAGCATATTCCAACCCCAAAGGTTAAAATAACCAATGCAGAAGTCAGCCCGCGTTGCCTTATCAAGGCAGCTGTTTAATCCTTTATGGAGCTTGTTTTCAATATTGTCATAAATCGTTGGCATGGCAATTGTCCTCATATTTTGGCAAGATGTTTTGCGGCAGTAAGCCTTCCTGCACGTTGAGGCCTTCGACAAGAAGATTGTAAAAGTATTGGCCGGAGTCGCTCTCTTGGCTGTAGACAGGATATTTCAAGGTGAACGTGCTCATTGGAAGGCCGCCGTAACTTTACGGATTTTAAACAAGCGCAGGAGCTTGACGCGTACGATATCGTCCGCCCGGCATAGAGCCTTGCAGATCTTCTCCAGCACGGCGGTCGTCTCCGGCAGGTTCTTGTTCATCGAGAGCAGCGGGGACAAACAGATTCCGGCCGCCTTGCGCATTTCCGTCTGCGTCATTTGGCGGTCAATCAGCAATTTCCAAAGTTCTTTGTACAAAATTTCCATGTTGCAATCCTTCCCGCACACGCTATGCTTCCGATATAATATACGACCACTGAGAGCAAAATTCAAATTTGAATTCGGGCTTTATACAGGAACAAGGCTTTTCCTCCTCAACGCAGCTCGTTTATCGTTTTCATCCGTGCATCCACCTGCGCCAGACGCGGACGCCCATGGAGCCGACAAATGCGATTCCGGCAAGGATGAACATCATGAACCCCGGCGTGGGCGGGTTTGATGTTTTACGCCGTCTGTTCGATCAAAACCGTGTTTTCCATAATATCCTCTCTTTCCAGTTGATCTATGGTCGCAGACTTTGCCCGGTCTGCGGGCGGATTCCGGACGGAACGCGAAAATATCCCGCGGGCAAAGGTCACCTTAGCGAGTGATCCTTGCGTGGATCTTCATACAGACCGCAATGTTCCAGTAAGCAACGGAACAACTTGTCGAAATCGTTCCACGCCGCAATCTGGCAAGCAAAATCAATGTCGAAGGTGGTGCGTATTTTTTCCTGCATCTCAAAAACGTTCAGCCAAAGGAAAAATCTCTGCGCGCTCCGAATTTCCTGGCTTATTTAAGAGAGCTTGCCAATGACGGCAATGTGATCGTCAAAAGCCTGAAAAGATATTGTCTTTGTCCTGTGAAAGGAACATCTCGGCAGTTAACGCAGAGGGCTGGAGGCTCGAATCACCATTCGCATGTCTTTTGAATTTCCCTCTGATTTATGACCTAATGGTTTTTCCGATAGAAATCGGGATTCACCCGCATGTATTTCTTGAATAATCTCGAAAAATAAAACGGATTGGAAAAGCCGCATTCATCGGCAATGGACTTGAGCGGCTCTTTCGTCAGAAGAAGCAGAGAACATGCTTTGGAAATTCTTTGCTGAAGCATGAAATGATGCGGAGAGACGCCATATCTTCTGCCGAAGATCCGCAAGAAATGTTTTTCCGAAATATTCAGTTTGCGGGCGAATGCGCGGAAATCCCAATTCTTTTCCGGTTCTTTCACGATCTTCTGAGTCAGCTGTTCCAATTCAGTGCGGTAAAGTTCACTTTCCGCTGTCTGCTGTTTCAGATTTCGGATCGAAAGAAGAAGATGCTCGTATCTGCAGACGGTCAAATCGTAATCTCCTCCGTTGTTGATCGGCATGATAAGATTCATCATTTCCGAAAGAAAAACATTCGGATGGAGAACCTTGTAATACGGCTGCTCCTGCTTTGCCGCCAGGGGGAAAAGTCCTGATTCGATATATCGGGACATCCGTTCCCCGTTCGCGCAAATGTAATAATGTTCGCGGAAGGTTCCCGGAGGAGAACCGTAGGAAAAGAACATTTCGGGATCAGTCAGGAAAAGAGCCGGGCCTTCCAGATTGTAAACAGGGCCATTGTTCACGGAAAGATAGAACCGCCCTCTGTGCACATACTGAACACCGTAATAGAGCGGATGATTATTCGTACATGCGGAATGATTGAAAAGCGCTCCCGCCAGAACAAAATTCAAACCTGAAAAAAAGCCCGATTCCATTCACCTTCCTCCGACAAGAGTCCTTATTGGATTCAGCTGCCGATCCATCAGTACAATATCACCGAAAAAGCCCGATTCAAGTTTTCCCCGCAAAGGAATGTTCAGACTTTCCGCCTGATTCCATGAGGTGACCCGGATCGCTTCGCTCAACGGCATTCCGGTTAGACGCACAAACCGCTGGAATCCCTGGAAATAGCGCAGCGTGCTGCCGGCCACCCGGCCGTTTTCCCTCAAAACGGCTTTCCCGTTTTTCACAATGACAGGAAGTCCGCCCAGGCTGTAATCCCCATCCGGCATTGCGGAAGCCCTCATCGCATCGGTGATAAGCATGATCCGTTCAGAGCCTTTCATTCGGGCGATCAGCCGGATCATCTGGTTACAGAGATGGACCCCGTCGCAGATGATCTCCACATAAACATCCTCATCCATAAGCCCGCCGCCCACCATTCCGAACTGCAGATGATGCACCGGAGTCATGACATTGCAGAAATGAGTCAGATGCTTCATGCCTGCGGCGCGATTCGCTTCAAAGCATTCATAATCGGCGCTGCTGTGTCCGCCGGAAGGCATGATTCCGCGTTCGGCAAGCGCTTTCGTAAACGCAAGACCGCCGGGCAGTTCCGGAGAAAAGGTGACCTTTTTTACAGGTGAAATCGCATTCAGTTCATCAACGATCGCGATATCCGGTTCCCTGAGGAAAGCCGGATTCTGCGCTCCGGCACAGGAAGGATTGATGCACGGTCCCTCCAGATGCACGCCCAGCAGAGCCGCGCCGTCCGTCACATCTTTTTTGTAACGCTCCGCCAGACGGCAGAAATCCCGCAGATCATCCATGGATACAGTCAGGGAAGTTGCAAGGAATCCTGTCACTCCGTCCTCCCGCTTGCGCCGTCCGATCACGGCGAACGCTTCCGGGGCAATATCGCAGAAATCGAAGTTGGAACGTCCATGGGAATGAATATCGATGAATCCCGGAGCTGCGATCAGCCCGTCAGCCGGGATCACGTTGTCAAAAGTTCCGGAAACGCCGCCCTCGCCGACTTCTTCGATCTTATCGTCACGGATGATCAGATATCCCTCCGGAATATCAATTCCGGGGGAAATGATCCGGCAGTTTTGGATCAGGGTTCTCACAGCACATCATCCAGATTGATTTTATCCGCAGTATAAATGAGCCGGAAATCCGGATGTTCGAGCAGATAGGAAGCCGGAAGAGCCGGAGTCGGCGCTTTGCCTCCGATCATACGCCGCAGCGGAGCTTCCTGTTCCGCGAAACAGGCGAGCAGCAGTTCGCGTTTGGATTTCAGGATCGGCTTCATGCCGGTCGTTGCGGCGAAACGCGGAACCAGACTGCTGTCGCCGTTTGCGGTGATTTTCGTATTCTGATCGATCGTTTCCTTTGTCAGAGGCAGAACGCGGGTCGGAAGTTCGGCGTAATCTTTCACGGAGATCTGCGAAGGATCCACGGGTTCGTTGAATGCGATATGACCGTTGAAACCGATTCCGAGCAGCTGGAGATCCAGTTCGCCCGCCGCGGAAAGTTCCCGGTCGAATTTTCCCGGATCGGAGGGATCCGGAAAATGCGCCTGGCATTCCCTGAAATTGCGTTCGGGCTGAAAGCGGTTGAAGAGGTTTTCATGCATATATTTCCAGTAGCTCAGGGGATGGTCGTGGGGAACGGCACGGTGTTCATCGACCGCATATTCATCAAGATTCCATGTTTGAAGTCCGGAAAGATCGGCTTTCCCGTCATTGAACATTTCAGCCAGGATCTCGTACAATTCGATCATGGTGTTTCCCGTGGCAAGACCGAGATTGAAATGTTCGCCGCGGGAAAGTTTTTCCATCACTGCTTCATGAATGATGACCGCTCCCGCCACGCTCATTTCATGATAATTTCTGACTTTCAGAGTTTTCATAAGAACTTCACTGTCTTTCTTTTTTATTTGCTGTTCTGAAATCGCCTCGTTTATTATAGCATGAAAGGTTCAGTTGCGCAATATACAGAATTCTCCTTTTTTTGCACGAAATTCGCAGAACTTCCGTAATAAACTTCACAGCTTTGTCAGAAACGGCGGAAATCAAAGGGAATGCGAATTTTGTATATAAAATTGCAAATTCTGTGCATTGCGCACACCTTTTGATGGAGATATATTATGCTCGCAGAGGGAAATATTGCAGGATGGAATTCACCGTTCCGGCAGACCGCTGTGTCAGTCTCAACCTCAAAACAGGAGCGCATGATGAAGAAGAAAATAGGGTTTATTGATCTCTTTATAGATGAATGGCACGCCAATCACTATCCGGACTGGTTTCGCAAAGCTCGGCGCGCGGAAGAATTCGAACTGGGATTGGCATGGGAGCGCGCCCCGTTTGAAAATCGTCGTCCTTTGGAGGCGTGGTGCCGGGATTTCGGCATGACACCTGCACGGAGCATTGAAGAAGTCGTGGAAAAAAGTGATGCGGTCTGCGTGCTTGCTCCCGCGAATCCGGAAGTGCACCTCGAACTGGCCGATCATGCGCTCCGCTCCGGCAAACCGGTTTATGTCGACAAGCCATTTGCCGACAGCCTCCGGACCGCAAAGGAAATCTTTGACATTGCCGAAAAATACGGGACACCCCTCATGAGCACTTCCGCGCTTCGCTGTTCGGATGAACTCCTTGACGGCAAGATCAAAGCGCTTGAACCGTTTCTTTTCTCTGTGACGGGAGGCGGACGCAGCTTTGCCGAATATGCAATCCACCAGTTGGAAATGATCGTTTCCGTGATGGGGGTCAATGTGCGGAAACTTTCGCTGGCTGGAGATCCGGGCAAAGCTGTCCTGACTTTGCAGTATGACGACGGCAGGCTGGCGGTATTGAATTATGCGCCGCGTTTCCCCTTTTCATTCGCGGCTTCCGGGGCGACAGGCTCTCTGGTTTGTCCGGCTGTGCACAATGAATTTCCCAATCTCATCAATGCGATGCTGGACTTTTTTGCCACGGGCGTTTCTCCGATCCCGAAAGAACAGACCCTCTGTATTGCGGATCTGCTTGAAAAGTCCGTCGCACTTCTGAATCAGTCAAAACTTTAACCGCGGGAAGATACGGAATATGAACACCCAGATCGGAACATTGATCCGCTGCAGGGATATTACAGAAAAACGGCTTGGTTTTTATCAGAAAATCGGGTTGAACATTCTGCAGCTTGCGGGCGTCGATGAGGATTATCTTGCGCCGGGAAAAGAGGCAAAACAGAAATCGGAAAACCTTTTCGCATTATTCCGGAGATATGCGTTTTCGGTTCCATGCATGTTCCTTTCATATCCGAATCAGGACTGGACACATCCGAAGGAAACGGCGGGGCTGGTTCCGGAAAAGTTCCGTTCGGAACGGATGCTTCTTTCCTGCCGGCAGATGCAATGGGGAAAACAGTATGGGATCAAATACATTTCCTGTCATGTCGGATTTCTGCCGGAGAAAGGGACGGAGTCTTATGACACGTTTGTATCGGAGATGCGCCAGCTGGTCATGTTCGCGGAATCCAACGGTCAGCAGTTCCTTTTTGAAACGGGAATGGAATCCACACAGGAAATGAAACAAATTCTGAGCGATCTGATGCCGGCTCATCCGGGAATCAATTTCGATCCGGCGAATCTTCTGATTTACGATCAGGAAGATCCGGCATCCTTCCTGGATGAACTGGAGAATAAGGTGGAGGTCGTTCACTGCAAAGACGCCCGGCGTCCGGCTCCCGGCGCAGCATTCGGCAGAGAGACCATTCTCGGCGAAGGCGATACCGGCTTTGCCGAATTGCTCAAACGGCTCCTTCGGAACGGCTTTTCCGGCTTTCTTGTGATCGAGCGCGAATTGCCCCCCGGAGAAGAACAGGAACGAGATATTTCAAACGCAGTCCATTTCATACAAACCATTTGCAAAGGAGCAGAAAATGCTTGAATTCGGAATTGTCGGTGCAGGCCGATTGGGAACTACTCATGCAGACAGTCTTTCGAAAATGGACGGAGTGAAACTCTCCGCCGTTTACGACATCTGCGAGGAAAAATCTCAAATTATGAAGCAGAAATACGGTCCTTCCATCTGCTCCTCTCTGGCTGAGCTCGTTTCCAAGGCGGATGCAGTCATTGTTGCGACTCCGAGTGATTGCCATATCGAGGGAGTCCGCGCCGCCGTCCAGGCCGGGAAAGCCGTTTTTACGGAAAAACCGCTCTGCCGTTTTGCGGAACAGGCAGAGGAATACCGTTCCATTCTCAAGGATTTCAGAAAGACTTTCGGAATCGGATTCGTGCGCCGTCACATGCTTAAAACGATCAAATTCAAGAAAATGCTGGATTCCGGAACGATCGGACGAATCCGCTTCTGCAATGTGGATCTTCCGTTCGGAGCATACAAGAGAATGTATGGCGACTGGTTTACCGACTACAAGCGTTCAGGCGGCGTGATCCTTGATATGCTGGCACACCACATCGATCTGGCAAACTGGTTCTTCGGTCCGGCTGAACGGGTTTACGCGCAAGGGCTCCTTCTGGATCCGAAACAGGAACTTCCTGCCGATCATGTCTCCGCCACCATAACATATGCCAACGGCGTCATTGTGAATATGATGTGCAACTGGCAGCGTTTCGGCCGTTCCGGAGAAATGATGGAAGTTTACGGTGAAAAAGGAGCTCTCACCATGAATTCTTCACAGAATCTGCAGCTTGCCTTGCCAGGCGCTCCGGTACAGAATATCGAAATCAATGAAACCGCACAGGGTATCGGGGTGAACAATGCCAACACCGGCAACGGATTCCTGAATGAAATGATGAACTTCGCCGATGCTGTCCGGAGCGGAAAGAGTTTTTCTCCCGGCATTCCGGAGGCATTCGCCAGTTTCGATGTGGCGGAAGCCATGATGCGTTCGGCGGAAACCAATCAGGTTGTCAAAATTCAATAAAAGGAAAACAGTTCATGAATACTAAAATCAACGTGGGGATTCTGGGGCTCGGGCGTGCCGGGAGGAATATGCACGCTCCGGAAATTGCCCTGTTTCCGGATTTTTATGAAATCGCCGCCGGGTGTGATCATGCGGCTGATCGAAGAGAAAACCTCCCTCAACAGTTCCGGAACGCAAAAATCTATGCGGACTATCGGGAAATGCTGAACGATCCCTCGCTTGATATGATCACGATCGCCACCCGCAATGACGACCACACTCCGCAAGCCCTCATGGCGCTTGAAGCGGGAAAAGCGGTCGTGGTCGACAAACCGTTCGCCACTTCCATGAAACAGGCGGATATGCTCATGAAAGCAGACAGGCAGTATCCCGGAAAACTGTTTTTCCGGTTCAACCGGAGATTCGAATCCCAGTTCCTGATGATTCAGGACGTGCTGAAATCGGGTTTGCTGGGGAATATTTCAATGATCAAAATCCATCGTCACCCGGGATTCGTCCGCCGTTTCGACTGGCAGACTCTCGCGGAATTTCACGGCGGACTTTTCAACAACTGGGGACCGCATTTCGTCGATCAGGGACTTCAATTTCTGAAGTCTCCGGTCAAGGAACTGTGGTGCAAGCTCTCCCATGTGGTCGGCGGCGGCGACGCCGATGATCAGGTAAAACTCGTTTTAGTCGGTGAAAATGACTGTGTGGTCGATATCGAAATTTCCACGATTCTGACGATCTACGGCAACCTGTATGAAATCTGGGGCAGCCGCGGTTCTCTGGTCATTCCGGCGGATGGTCAGACCATTCGGCTCCGGTATCTCGATCCCTCCATTCACTTCAGCCGGTTGGATGGAATGCGGGAAAATTTCCCTCTTATGTATGGAAATCCGAATGAAAAACTGAAATTCATTGAAGAGAGCCGTCCGATTCCCGCCGACACCTATGGACATCTGCTCCAAAGGGGAAAAACCATTGAACGCGGAAAGGAGGATCCCGACAAGGGATACACCTATCCGGATACCATGTGGTATCACGTTTATCAGGCTTTCCGGAACAATGTTCCTTATCCGATCACGACAGAAGAAGCATACAATGTCGTCAAGACGATGATGCGCGCTCATGAAGCGGCACACTATTCGCCCTCGGTGCTCGAATATGAAACATCTTCCTTCAACAGAAATCATCAGGGAGATTAAGCACGAATGAGGCAAAAATAGAAACAACAATCAAAAAGGAGAGTCAAAATGCAGAAAAAAAGACTTGTTCGGTTCACCTCGCGGAACAGAAGCCTTTATCGGCGAAATTTCACTCTGATAGAGCTTCTCATAACGATTGCCGTCATCGCGATCCTGGCCGGCATGCTGCTTCCGGCTTTGAGCAAAGCCATGCAGCGGGCAAAAACAACAACCTGCATAGGAAATTACAAACAGATATATTCCGCATTGATCATGTATTCGAACGACTGGAAGGATTCTCTTCCGCCGATCTGCAACAAGGGCACTCCATTCTTCATAACCCATCTGCTCGGACCCTATATGAATATTAAGGATCCGCCGACCCAAGTGCCGAAAACCCTGTGGTGTCCCTCATATCCGACGACTTTTCCGGAACAGACTGCAACGACTTCATTTACAGGAACTTATACAGGAACGGCTGGATGGGCAAATGCTCTGTCAAGTTCAGGCGGAGCGTATCAGGGCAGTGGTTATTACAGCGGAAAAAACGCTGACGGCAGCTGGTACGGCGCACTCATTTCAAAACTGCGCGGGGATTTGATCATCATGACACAGATGGAGCCGATCTGGATGAGCTACAACAATCGGTTCGGTTATAACGACCCGATGAAATTTTCCACGATCAAAATTCTTGACAACAGGAAGAAAATGTTTGTCCATGAAGGATATATGCCGATGCTTTTGGCGAGCGGCGGCATGCGTTCTTACCGCATCGACCGATGCTTTGACGGAGATTTCAGAACGGAAATGTATTTGGGCAACTACGCCACAATATGGGTCCTGAAATAAAAGGGGGTCTTCCCGATACGGTCTTGAAAAACAAAAGGATTTGCAAACATGAAAAAATATCTGTCAGCATGGCTTCTGCTTTTTTCCGGAGTAACGATTTTCGCTGCGGAACCTGAAATAAAAAACAATTACTGGGCGAAAGAGAAAAACGGAACGTATGTTCTTTCGACCGGAGTGGGAAAAACGGGAATTTTGAGTTCCGTTTTCCCGATGAAGAAAGGCGAATATCTGCGGATCACCTATCAGGTCCGGGGAGATGGAAAAAGCGGTTTATTCTGCTGCACCAGCGGGTTTTCGGATAAAAACAGCAACTTGTATTCATACGAGAAAGCGGCTGCATCCGGAAAACGAATCCATTATTGCTATGCGCCGGAAGATGCGGAAATCAAACTGCAGATTTTCGGGAAAAGCGAAAAAAAAACCGGTTCTCTGAACATTTCCGATTTGAAACTGGAAAAGAGTGCCGATTTTAAGAAACTGAACTGCTCTCCATACGAAAATCAGAGCTGGAAGAGCTGTTTCCAAGCAGAAGTCAGCACGGTTTCCGCGGAAGATCACCTGGAAGGCGGAACGGCTCTGCAGATCCGGAACGGCTCAATCCGGAACGGCGGAGCCCAGACTTTCAGTTTCCCGCTTCTGCCCGACTCCCAATACCGAATCACTTTCTGGGCAAAATCTCCGGAAGGCTGCCGCTACACCCTCTGGGTGGATGGATGGACTCCGAACAGACCCCATTGGTATTCCGCATTCAAATTCTCGGCTGACAAAGAGTATCAGCTGAAGACTCTGGAGCTGAAAACTCCGGCGGATGCGGCAGAGCGGTGCCGCGGACTTGCCCGTCTGCGTTTTCAGCTGCCCCCCAATCAGACCCTGCTGATCAAAGACATCGTCATCGAAAGGCTCGAAAAATGAAATATCCTCTGATGTTTTTACTTTTTTCATCGCTTGCCCTTTCCGGAGCGAATCTGCTTCCCGATGGGGGATTTGAACTGGAAGGACGCGACTGGACTTTTCTCCGTTTCGGAGATGTCCGGAAGCCGGAGACCTTGAAATATCTGCCGCCTGCAATTGATTCAAACGAAAAAATCGAAGGTGCGCAGAGTCTCCGGTTTGAAAATCCGCACAGCCAGTTTACCGGAATCCGTACACCGGAAGTAAAACTGGAAAACGATGCATATACTTTTTCTTTCTATGCGAAAGCCGATCGTCCGGTCCGAATCCGGATCATGGTGCTTTCCATTGAAGATATTACCGGAGAAAAAAGAAAACTTTCCTGGGACAACCGCTCCGTCCGCTACTTTCAGTTGAACAAGGAATGGACTCGATACCAGTTCCAGCACAAAAAGCGAGACCCCCGCTTTCAGCATTATCTGGTGGACTTCTCCTGGGGAAACGGAAATGATGCAACTGTCTGGCTGGATGCCATGCAGTTCGAACGCGGCTCGGAAATGACTCCTTATACCGCATACGCATCGGTGGAAAGCGTTCTTTACGGAACAAAATACAACAGAATCGAAGGGGAGCCTCCTTTGACATACACGATTGAGGCTCTCAACCGTTCGAAAGAACCCGTCATGAAACAATATCTTCTGACGGAAAAAAATGATACGACAGGGGAAGTTGTGAAACAGCACCGGTTCGTTTTGGAGATTCCTCCCGGCGGGAAAGCCGAACGGAGTTTCAAAACTGAAGGCGGTAAATTCGGCATTTATTCGGTTTCGGGCAGCGGAGTCATGCCGTTCCTGTACGGATACAGCCCCCGGTATATCAGACAATCCGTGGATCCCCAAAAGGATTTCCTTTTCGGTGTGGAATTCGAAGACAATTACTCCTGTCCCGATTTGAATGGAGGAAAATCATATTTGAGACTGCTTCAGGCAGATCATGCGGAATATCTGAAAATGGCTGAAAATCAAGGACATCGTATGATTCGGATCGGCAATGGAAGCGGGGCTTTGTTTCTTGTCTGGAAGAATCTGGAACCTGAGGAAGGCAAATTCGATTTTCACCAATCAGACCGGATAATCCGTCAAACGGCAGATGCGGGCAACGCCATACTGGGAGTTCTCGGAAATCTTCTGATGATGAAATCTTATCCGGAATGGCTCGTAAAGAAAAGCAAGCTGGGAGACTTGAAATGGAGGGTCGGAAAATCTCCCGCGGGGTATCCTCCGATTCAGGATTTTCGCCGCTATGTGAGAACACTTGCGGAACGCTATAAGCGGGAAATCCGTTTCTGGGAAGTCTTCAATGAACCGAATCTGAATATTCCCGGAGACGCTTTTGTTCCATACCAGAAGGCTGCATACGAGGAGATAAAAAAAATCGATCCGGGAATTCAGGTCGTCGGACCGAACGTAACAGGCGATCTCGGCGGAGAAATGGCGGATTTTCTGGATGCTTTCGGTCGTGCGGGAGGCTTTGCCTATACGGATATCCTTTCGTTTCATCCGTATTCTTCCCGTGAAGAATATTCGCCTTATCCGGCAGATCAGGCAATTCGGGATATCCGAAAAATCCTGAAAAAATACCATGCGGAACATTTGCCGCTCTGGAATACGGAACTCTACTACATCAAGCAGCTTCATCCCCATTATGCGAAACAGAGTGAATTCGAATCGTGGAGATTTCTTCGCCGCCTTCTGATTGATCTCGGCGAAGGCGTGAAGGTCGTCACTCTGCTGCCGGAATCCAGAAGCCTGCGCAAAGACCGCCATTTCAATTATCAATATGCGGAACGCCGCGCTCTGCGCACATTGACGCCCAGTTCGGATTATGTGGTCGGATGCGCTTTCGCTAAACGCTTCGAAGGAGCGGTTCCGCTGCGCCGTATCCGTCCTCTGGAAGGCATTACTGTTTATCTCTATCGGGGAAAGGACGGCAAGGGGCTTGGAGCTCTTTGGAAATATCAGAAAAATCAAAATGCGGTTCTGCGTACTCCGGAAAAAAGCTCATTGCGGTTTTATGATATTTTCGGAAATGTTCTCCACGCTTCGAATGAGTTGCGGATCACGGAAGCTCCTGTTATTTTTGAAACGGATTCCGTCGAAATACTGGAATCTGAATTCCGGAATTTGAAGTTCGTGCCGGATATTCCGTTCCTTATCACCGGCGGACGCTGGTTCGCGGATCAGGATGGAATTTCAATCGCGGTCGGATTGCGCAATCTGACGGATCAGCCTTTGCTTCTTCGCGGAAGAGTCAGCGCACCGGAAGCCGGGAAAGCGGCAAAGCCGGGCTCCAGGGAAATTTTTCTCAAACCGAAAGAGACTCGAACGGTTCTTTTTCCGATCATCTTGAAAAATGCGGACGCCGCGCCGAAAACGGAAGCAGTTCTTCTTCTGTTTGACGGGGAAAAAGTGCACAAATATAAATTGTCACTGCCACATACAGGCTTTACGAAATTCGGCCAAAAGACCACTTACGGAAAGACGGAATTTACAGTATCCAGAAAAAAGGAAACTGTCGTTTTCAATCTTTTTGTCCGTGATGCGACCATAGGTCCGAGAATGCGGAATCCATGGGAAGAAGACTGCATTGAATTCTTTTTTGACCGCAATCCTCTGGCCGATTTGGACCGGGATCGTCATACTGCGGATTGTTTCCGTCTGTTTATCCGTCCTGCGGCAGCGGATGCACCACCCCGCATTGACACACTGGGAAAAATTGATCTAAAATCTGTGAAATGGAATGTGTCGCGGGAATCCGAAGGATACCGCGTCAATTTGGAGCTCCCGCTGAAAACGCCGTTTTCGTTTGATCTTTCCACGGACGACGGAACCCCGAAACGAATTCAGCACAACTGGAGCGGCGGAGAATTCAATTATCTTTTCCGGAACGCCTTTGGCATGGCACGGTAAAGGAACTTGCACGATCCACAGGGCGCCGAAGAAAGCGCCCCTGTGGAATATTTGACAATCTGTGCTTGACAGCAAGCGGTTGCGGCTGCGTAACGTTTTTTCTGTAAATTCTCCTACCGTTTAACAAAACTTTCGCGCATAAAGGACCGCGGTCCTCTCCAAACAAAGAATTTCGATCTATGCGAAACATTCCTTTTCAGCGGGATGACAGGACGTTCTCTCCGATCTCTGCCGGGCGGGATATGACGCGGTAAATCCTTGCGATTCAGCTACGAACAGATTTAAAAAATCCAGTCATAAAGAACGGAAATCAGAGAACAACGAAAATGGTCGGGATAGCGAGATTTGAACTCGCGACCTTTTGTCCCCCAGACAAACGCGCTAACCAGGCTGCGCTATATCCCGATTGAAGATAATGCATTTAATATATACCCGGATTGAAAAATTGCAAGCTCAAAAAATAAAAATGTCTCAAGAATCTTGAATGACGGTGTGACGGACCGTCAATCCGTCATTTTTCAGATAAAACAGATTCGGGAAATGCACTGATCAAAACTCTCCTGTCCGCTCAGAATGTCAATTTCCACTCGCAGAAATTGAATGTCAATGTCGCGGCGGTCAAGACGCGGCATGCGGACGGCGTCTTTTTCCGTGGTGACGATCAGTTCGGCTCCGGCGGCTTTCGCGTCGTTGATGAAGTCGATCATCTCCTGCTGGCGGTAACGGTGATGGTCGGCGAAATGACGCTTCAAAACCAGTTCGCCGCCAAGCTCCTCAAGGAAAAACTCAAAGCTTGCGGGTTTCGCAATTGCGGAGATGGAGGCCAGTTTTTTGCCTTTCAGGGAGGAAAGCGGATAACGGCGGCCGCGGTCAAACACTGCTTCCAGATACTTCGGACGGTGACAGCATTCGATAATCTCGGCACGGTGGTTGTGCTTGTGGATGAACTCCTTCAGATGACGCAGGCGCGGCGAGCCGTCGGATTTTGTGAGGAAGATGTAGTCGGCGCGCTGGATGTGCTCGATCGGCTCGCGCATGAGACCGCGGGGGAGAACGTGGTGGTTGTCAAACGGCGAAGTGGAGTCGACAAGCACAATGTTGATGTGCGCTTTCAAACGCAGATACTGAAAACCGTCGTCGAGAATCAGAACGTCGGTTCCGAACTCGTCGATGGCGTAAAGACCGGATTTGACGCGGTCTTTGTCGACGAGAACGGCGACGTCTCTGAGATTGGAGGCGAGCATGTAGGGTTCGTCGCCGGCGGTGATGGAGTCGTGCAGCAGATTTTTGCCGTCGGAGACGACGCGGGGCGGAACTTCCATTTTCTTGGAGAAGAGACGTTTGCCGAGTTTCTCGAAGAATCCGCGTTTGTCGCGGCTGCGGTATCCGCGGCTGAGGATGGCGACGCGGCGTCCCTTCTGGGAGAGGGTTCGGGCGAAGATTTCCACAATCGGAGTCTTGCCGGTGCCGCCGCAGGTGAGGTTGCCGATGCTGACCACGAGACAGCCGATCGCGCGGTTGCGGATCATGCGGTTGTCGTAAAGCCAGATCCGTGTGTTGATCGCGCGCAGGTAGAAGCGCGACGCGACGAACAGGAAACCTTTGACAAACGAATCGAACGGGCCTTTCCGGCGTTCGCGGATGACTTCGATGAAGTACTGTTCGATATGTTCACCGAGTTCGCGCAGAGTCATAATGCGTCTCCGATGAGGGCGAGCTGTTCCGCGTGCGTGAACTGGATTGCGTTCCAGCCGCGCTTCCGGGCTCCCTCAATGTTGCAGAGTTTGTCGTCAAAATAGAAATCCGGGATGCCGTGACGCGTTTCAAAAAGTCCGTACATCGTGTCGCCGGGTTTGCGGACGCCCGCCTCAAAACTGAAGACCCCGTCGTAAATCAGGTGCGCGAACGGCAACATGCGGCAGACTTTGTGGAGGTGCGGACGGGAGATGTCGGAGAGATAGACGAACTTAACGCCGCTCTCCGCGTATTTGCGGATATATTTTTCCACGCCGGGGAAGGGGCCGGCGAGAATGCTGTTCCAGCCGTCGAGAAGACGCTCTTTTGTGAAGCGCCTTCCGAGCGAATTCCAGAGAACGTCGAGCCACTCTTCCGTTTCGATGCGTCCGCATTCGAGTTCGCAGAATGCGCGGTCGGCTTCCTCCGGAAGCGCGGCGCCCGGTTCGAGACCGGCGGCGCGGAATACGTTTTCATATTCCAGCCGGACACAGACGTTCCCGATGTCGAGCGCGACGGTGAGTGTTTTCCGCATGATTCCCGTCCTTCCCCTTATTTGCAGAAGCGCAGATAGGCTTCGACAAACTGGTCGATGTCGCCGTCGAGCACCGCCGCGGTGTTTCCGGTTTCGCAGCCGGTGCGGAGGTCCTTGACCATCTGATAGGGCTGGAGAACGTAGGAACGGATCTGGCTGCCCCATCCGATTTCGGATTTTTCGCCCGCAATCTGTTCGGCTTCGCGTTTGCGCTGCTCTTCCTGGGCTTCGTACAGACGCGCCTGGAGCATTTTGTACGCCATCGCGCGGTTCTTGTGCTGGGAGCGTTCCATCTGGCAGGAGACGACGATGCCGGTGGGAATGTGAGTGATGCGGACGGCGGAGTCGGTGCGGTTGACATACTGGCCGCCCGCGCCGCTCGCGCGGTAGGTGTCGATGCGCAGATCTTTTTCATCAATCTGGATGTCGAGGTCTTCCTTGAGTTCCGGGAACGCGTCGGCGGAAGCGAAGGAGGTGTGGCGGCGGGCGTTGCTGTCGAACGGGGAGATGCGGACCAGGCGGTGGACGCCGCGTTCGCATTTGAGGTAGCCGTACGCGAAGTCGCCTTCGACGCGGAGTGTTGCGCTCTTGATTCCGGCTTCGTCGCCGGGCTGCATGTCGATGATTTCATCTTTGTAGCCCTTGCGTTCGAACCAGCGGCGGTACATGCGCAGGAGAATGGAGGCCCAGTCGCAGGATTCGGTTCCGCCGGCGCCGGCGTGGATGAAGAAGAAGCAGTTCATGCGGTCGAATTTTCCGGAGAGGAAGCTGAGCAGCTCCATTTTGTCGATCTCTTTTTCGAGTTCGACGAGTGCGGTGTCCGCCTCGGCCAGAAACGATTCGTCTTCCGCGGCGAATTCGGCGATGGCGGCGAAATCCTCGCCGTGTTTTTCGAGAGCGGCGAAGGGGTCGACGATGTTTTTTTCGGAGCTGAGCTTCTGGACGGTCTCCTGGGCTTTCTCTTTGTCGTCCCAGAAATCCGGACGTGCCATGACTTCTTCGAGGTCCTTGACCTGCTTCCGGTGGTCGGCGATCTTCAGAAATTTTGCCAGATAAGCAATTCTTTCTGAAATTTCTGTCGTTTTCAGTTTTAATTCTTCAAAATTCATGGTACATTTCCATGGGTTAAAATTTTTACCCGCGATTTTAAAGTCGCAAAGGCGTTACGAAAGCAAGAACTTTACGAAAGGAGTAATATAATGCTAAATGCCGCAAGTTTAAAGTTTTTTGATGAATTATTACGAACTTCCGGTCCGTCCGGGTTCGAAATTCCCTCCGCAAAGGTCTTCCGGGAGCGTCTGGAAGCCTTCGCGCACGAGGTTTACACCGACGTCTCCGGAAACACCATCGGGATTCTGAACCCCGATTCCCCTTTCCGCATCATGCTTGCCGGACACTACGACGAGATCGGTTTCCAGGTCGTCTACATTACCGGCGACGGGCTGATCACCTTCCGTGCGGTCGGCGGCGTCGACAAGGTCACCCTTCCCGCGCTTGAAGTCGACATCCTCACGGCGAACGGCAAGGTTCCGGGCGTGATCGGGCGC
>ERZ1026894.354-NODE-354-length-34974-cov-22.625018_pt1 | contig 34974 bp, 35 predicted proteins | sample MGYA00380177_ERZ1026894 | MGnify/ENA primary metagenome ERZ1026894 (study PRJEB33269, sample SAMEA4719813) | human gut metagenome | biome: human-associated habitat; feature: organic feature; material: feces | place: Cameroon | collected 2013-10 ... | reverse complement strand
CATTTGTTCTCGCTAGAGCTTAACTTTGCCACCCACTACAGTTGACAAAGAGCCTATTCTTGCTAAAACTTAAGAGTGGATTTTATCATTCCACTAGATTTTCGGCTTCTTTTAATTTAACAGAAACGATACGAGAAATACCTGATTCTTGCATGGTTACTCCGTAAATGCTATCAGCGGCAGCCATTGTTCCCTTACGGTGAGTAACGACGATGAACTGACTTGATTTGTCAAAGCGATTGAGGTAGTCTCCAAAACGTTTCACATTAGCTTCGTCAAGCGCAGCTTCCACTTCGTCCAAAATGACGAATGGAATGGTTTTGACGCGGATAATGGCAAATAGCAGAGCTAAAGCCGAGAGGGCTTTTTCCCCACCGGACATGAGGTTAAGTGATTGGATTTTCTTCCCTGGCGGTTGCACGGAAATCTCAACCCCAGCTGTTAACAAGTCTCCTTCTGTTAGTGATAAATCAGCTGAACCACCACCAAACATTTGAGTAAAGGTTTGCTTAAATGAATCACGAATAGCATTGAAAGTCACTTGGAAACGTGTTTTTACTTCATCATCCATGTCATTAATCGTATCAAGCAAAAGATTCTTAGAATGAACCAAGTCCTCTTTTTGGGCATTAAGGAATGTCAAACGCTCGTTCACTTCATCGTATTGTGAAATTGCGTCTAAGTTAATTGGACCCAATGCCTTGATACGACGGCGCAATTCTTGTAAACGTTGACGTGCACTTTCCATATTATCAATTGGTTGACTAGTTTCCTTAGCTTCGTCCAAAGTCAAGTGATAATCTTCCGTCAAATCATGTGAGAAGGTACGCAAGCGGTCAGAAACTTGATTGATTTGAGCTTCTAATTGCGCTTGCTGACGAATCAATTCTTCGTTTTTCTGATTTTCTTTCGCAACTTGTTCTTCAAGTTCTTCTAAATTAGCTTCGCAATCTTCCAATTCAAAACGGAGGCTAACCAATCGTTCTTCTTCACTAGCTTTTCTAGCAACAGCCTCATCATGCTGTTTTTGCAAGGTTGGCAGACTTTCAGTCTGATTATCGCTAGCATGGTAAGCTAACAAATCCTCGCATTTTGCAATTTCAGCTTTATTTTCAGCTAAACTAACTTCTAAGCGTGTTTTGTTAGCCGATTCAAATTTACGCTCACTCAACAACTCACGTTCAGCTAATTTTGCTTGTGACACTTGTTGACGTAAAGCTTCAACTTTTTGCGTAATGGTATTTTTGTTTTCTTTAATTTGCTCAATTTCAACTGTTAAAGCCTGTTTACGCGCAGCTATTTCTGCTAATTCTGCTTCAAGTGTTGTTTTTTGTGATTCCAAATCATGTGAACCACCATCTGTTTCTGATTCTTGCAGACGTTCGCAAAGCTGGTTAATGTCGTTCAAGCGTTCAGCCAATTGTTGGTATTCAAGCTCTGCTTTTTGTTCAGCAAAACGCGCTTCCTCTCCTTGCGCTTTGAGACTAGCTAAAATTTCCTTATTAGCTCTCAAAGCATCTTGGAGTTCTTGCACACGCTTTTCTTGTTTGATTTGCTGAGCCTGTAAGTCTTGTAATTCAGCCACAAGATTATCTAGTTCAGGTTTAATAAATGTGGTATTATTTTGACGATTTGCCCCACCTGAGAAAGAACCACCAGGGCGAATTTCTGTACCATCAAGTGTTACAATACGCACTTGATAACGAAGCGCACGCGCAGCTTTATTAGCATTGTCAACCGTGTCAAAAACCGCAGTTCCCCCAAGAAGATTTTGGAAGATATTTTCCAAACGATTATCAAATGAAACTAAATCACTTGCAACACCAAGAAAACCTTGACTTGAAGCCAAAATTGAATGATTTTGTTGCGATAAGTGACGTGGTTTTATAGTCGTTAAAGGCAAGAATGTCGCACGTCCTTGACGATTTTTCTTTAGAAAGGCAATCGAGCGTTTAGCTGCTCCCTCATCTTCGACAATAACGTGCTGGCTTGACCCACCAAGTGCAATCTCAAGAGCAGTCTGATAATCTCGCTCAAATGTCAAATGCTCACTAACCGCACCAATAATACCACCTAGCTGACTTGAAGCCTGTAGAACCGACTTAACCCCAGCATAGAAATTGCTGTGATTTTTAAGAATAGATTCCAGACTAGCCTTGCGAGCCTCTTTTGATTTGATAACATCCAATTGGTCAAACATTTTAGTTTGCTCTAGTTGGTAATCTTTTTCGGCTTGAACAGTTTGCACGTGTAACGTTTGATAGTCATCAAGCAAGACTTTGACTTTTTCACGAGCTGCTTCAAAGTTTTCTAAAGCCTCTTTTGCCGTTAATTTTACTTCTGCTAGCGTTTCTTGCGTCTGTGCCAATTCTTCTGATTTTGATTCTGACAATTGCTTTTGATTGTCAATATCAGCAATCGTTGCTGTCAATTTATTCGATAAATCAGCTTCTTTTTGCATTAACCCAACAAACTCTTCACGAAGTTTTTCGATAACTTGGTCTGGGTCGGTTGAAAAACGGTCTAATTCAGCCTGCAATGCTTGAATATCAGCTGTCGTCTGGGCTAATTTGGCATCTAATTGTGAGAGGTGCTGCTCTTTTTGTGCCAATTCTTTTGTTAATCTCGCTTGATTTTCCTTCAAATCAGCCAATTGCGAGCTTGCAGCTTGTTTTTTCTCTTCTTTTTGACTTGATTCTAAGGCAATCAAATCCATTTGGCGCTCAAGGTCAGAAATTGCTCTGGTAATATCAAGCAATCCTTCTTGTCTTCTTGATATTTCTTCAGACAATTGATGACGTTTTTCTTTCAAGTTTTGATTTTGTCTTTCAAATTGCTGGCGCTGTTCATAATAAGCTGTCAAATCAGCTTTAATAGCTGTTAAAGACTGATTTAATTCTGCTAAACGCTCCTTATCAGCCTGAATATCTTCAACCAGAATATTCAAATGAAGTTGCTTACGCTCATCTTCCAAGCCAAGAAATTCTTTAGCCACTTGTGCTTGACGCTCCAATGGCTTAACTTGTGTTTCCAACTCATAGATAATATCGTCCAGACGATCCAAATTATCCTGTGTTTGATTAAGCTTGGTTTGGGTTTCTTTCTTACGTGTCTTGTATTTTAAAACACCTGCGGCTTCTTCAAAAATAGCACGACGTTCCTCAGGTTTACTGTTAAAAATTTCTTCGACACGCCCTTGTGAAATCACAGAAAACGAATCACGTCCCAAGCCTGTATCCATAAATAAATCATGAATATCACGCAAGCGCACCTTACGTCCGTCAATCAAATACTCGCTGTCGCCATTACGATAAATATGACGTTCTACACGAATCGTTTCTTTGGCGTCTTTAATAAAGCCATCAGAATTATCCAAGGTCACAATAACCTGAGCATAGTTTAATGGCTTACGATTCTCAGTTCCTGCAAAAATAACATCTGGCATCTTGCCACCACGCAAATTTTTAGCAGAAGATTCACCGAGCGCCCAACGCAAACTTTCTGTAATATTGGACTTACCAGAGCCATTAGGACCTACAACAGCTGTAACTCCCTTATCAAATTCAATGGTTGTCTTGTCTGCAAAGGACTTAAAGCCCTGCATTTCGATTTCTTTTAAATACATAAAATAAGAGATAAAAAGGCAAATTACCTTCCTGAAAAGAAGCTATTTAACTAGCCTTCTTTTCCTAGGTTTATCACATATCGCCTAGGACAGGTTGGACATTTGCCTCATCAATTTCCTTTCAAATGTCTTATTGAAGCAAGGCTAGAGCATTTTTAGCAGCATCTTGCTCAGCCAATTTCTTAGATCTTCCGATTCCTTGACTTTTGGCTTCATCATTAACGTACACAGTCACTTCAAAGACTTTAGCGTGTGCCAGTCCTGATTCGTTTGAAACACGATAATCAATCGTCACATCACCGCGACTTTGTAACAACTCTTGAAGCGTTGTTTTGTAATCTTTCACGCGCTCAAAATTACCTTTTTCAACTTGTGGAATCATCACCTGGTTTAAGAATTTATTGACGGCTTCAACACCTTGATCCATCAACAAAGCTCCAAGAAATGCCTCAAATAAGTCACCTAAAATCGTATCACGATTACGACCACCAGATTTTTCTTCACCATTTCCTAATTTGATAAATTCATCAAATCCACAGTAACGTGAAAAACCTGCTAGAGACTCTTCACGTACAATGACGGAACGCATTTTTGACAAGTCTCCCTCTGGTTTTTTCGGATACTTTTCAAACAAATATTGCGAAATCAAAAGTTGAAGAACTGCGTCTCCTAAAAATTCCAAGCGTTCATTGTGTGAAATGTTTAGGAGGCGATGTTCGTTAGCATAAGAAGTGTGGGTAAAAGCTGTTTCTAGCAAAGTTTTATCTTCCAAAACAATTCCGAAATCTCGCTGAAGTTTTGTATCTAAAGCTTGCATGATAAATCTCCCTTCAAAAAATAGTCTATATCCTTATCTTATTTAAAACGTTTCTTTTCAATCATTCATTGAGTGATTAAAACGCTTTTTCTATCATAGACTATTTTATTATACCAGAAAAGTCATAAAAAAGGGAATTCCTCCAAAAAATCCCCTTAATTTCTTTCTATTTAATGCAATTTATTTTGGTCTTGAATTTATAGTGTAAATGCACAATAAAAACTGTCCAACGGATAGTTAGAATGTAATCAAACTTACTATATAACCAAAAATAAGTTACAAATAATTATTACCTTTGTTCAATTTTAGAACTCTTTACAAGCTTGCTCCCAACAAAACCGTGGTGAAAGTGGCTGAATCATCAATAAAAACAGCCGCACGGAAGTTTTGAGATTTCAAGTCCAAAACTTAGGCATGGAATTCCTTGGATTCCTTCGACAGTCCACACCACCTAAGGGAAGTGTCAAAAAATTTCACAAACCTAAACTTTTATAACTCTGTTAATGGTGTTGCTTCGTCTGGTGAGGTGTCAAAGACTTTCATGTCATAATCAACCCCAAAGTCAGCTTGAATAAGATTATTTTCCATGGTCATGTGAGCCAATTCTTTGATATTGTTTTCTTTACTCAAATGTCCAAGGTAAATTTTCTTCGTGCGATTTCCAATGGTTCGAATCATTGTCCCAGCACCATCTTCGTTTGACAAGTGTCCTTTATCAGATAGGATACGTTGTTTCAAACTCCACGGATAAGAGCCTGAACGTAAAATCTCAACGTCATGATTCGATTCAATCAAGTAACCGTCAGCATTTTCAATAATTCCTGCCATGCGGTCACTAACATAACCTGTATCTGTTAAGACAACAAATGATTTATTATCTTTCATCAAACGATAAAATTGTGGCTCAACGGCATCGTGGCTAACACCAAAACTTTCAATATCAATGTCACCAAGTGTCAATGTTTTCCCACGTTCAAAAATATGTTTTTGAGCTAAATCAAGCTTTCCGATCATATTTCGCTCATCAATCATTTGCCACGTTTTTTCATTCGCATAAACATCAAGATTATAACGACGTGCTAACACCCCAACCCCTTTGATATGGTCAGAATGTTCGTGTGTGATAAAAATAGCATCTAAGTTTTCTGGTTTGCGGTCAATTTCAGCAAGAAGACTGGTAATTTTCTTACCAGTCAAACCCGCATCAATCAAAAAACGTTTTTGTGGTGTTTCTACATAAAAAGAATTCCCAGTTGAACTGGAGGCTAAAATACTATATTTAAAAGCATTTTCAGACATCTACTCTTCTTCATCCTCCCATTCATCATAAATTTCAGAATCTTTTTCGTAAAGAAGCACAATCGTAAAGGTCGACCCTTTTCCGTAAGTACTTTGTGCCCAAATAAAACCTTTATGTTGTTTGACAATTTCTTTTGCGATAGCTAAGCCAAGCCCTGAACCACCTTGGGCACGACTTCGAGCCTTATCCACACGATAGAAACGGTCGAAAATCAAAGGCAAATCTTTTTTAGGAATACCAAGCCCCTCATCAGAGATTGAGATAATCAACTGTGTTTCCGTCGTTTTCATGCTAACTGTGATTTTTCCACCATCTGGTGAATATTTGATAGCATTATTAAGGATATTATCCAAAACCTGCGTCATCTTATCAGGGTCAATTTCAAGCCAGATTGATTTAATAGGATAGTCCCTGACAATCTCATACTGTTTTCCGCTGATTGTATGTTGGCTTTTAATTTGATCAAAACGGTTAAGAATTGATGTCATAAATGCTGTGAAATTTGTCATTTCCACTATCAATTGAACTGTCTGATTATCAATACGCGATAAATTAAGCAAGTCTGAAATCATACGAATCATGCGGTTTGTTTCATCTAAAGATACTTTGATAAAACTTGGCGCAATGTCTTCTTTGAGCGCTCCTTCATCTAAGGCTTCCAGATAAGATTTTACAGACGTTAATGGTGTTCGCAATTCATGACTAACGTTAGAAACGAAAAGACGACGCTCACGGTCTTCTTTTTCTTGTTCGGTTATGTCATGCAAAACAGCAATCAACCCTGAAACAAAGCCACTATCACGACGATTTAGAGCAAAACGAATACGTAAAGTGATAAATTCATCTGTTTCGTCACGACGGTTCAAGACAATTTCAGGTGTTTTTGACACCAAATCATGATAACTATAAGTGCTATCAGAACCTAAAATATCAACAATATTCATCTGCAAAGCTTCTTCACGCTCTAAATTGAGTTGTAGTTGCGCGGTCTGATTAATCATTGTGATATTTCCATCACGGTCAGTCGACAAGACACCGTCTGTCATATAAGATAAGATACTCGCCAAACGATCCTTTTCTTGTGCCAAATTTTCCTGTGCTAAACGAAAGACTGTTGACAAATCATTTAATTGGTCAGCTAACTCAGCTAAGTCTCTATCTTTTTCAATAATAATATCTTCTGTGTATTTTCCTGTGATAAGCTCTCGCACTTTACCACTCAAACGTCGAATATTAACAGAAGTTCGATAATCTCTTATCGCTAAATAAACAAAATAAACTGCGACAAATGCTAAAAGAAAAAGAATGGCTTGTTCAAAATAAGTTAAATTTTGTAACATTGTATCATTCATATGACTTCATGTAATACCCAACACCACGACGTGTCAAAATATATTCTGGACGGCTTGGTGTGTCTTCGATTTTTTCACGTAAACGACGAATGGTTACGTCAACCGTACGCACATCACCAAAATAATCGTAGCCCCAAACGGTTTCCAAAAGATATTCACGGGTCATGACTTGTCCCATATGTGTTACCAAATGATGAAGTAATTCAAACTCACGGTGTGTTAATTCGATATCTTCACCACGTTTTTGTGCCACAAAGGCATCTGGTAAGATTTTCAAGTCGCCAATTGTGATTTCTGAATTTGAAGTAGAAGTATTTTCTTCAGCAACCGCTATTTCAATATTTTCTGTACGACGAAGGTGCGCTTTAACACGCGCCAACAATTCACGATTTGAAAATGGTTTGGTTACATAGTCATCTGCACCGATTTCAAGTCCGATAACTTTATCAAACTCGCTATCCTTAGCAGACAACATAATGATTGGAATATGACTTGTCTTGCGAACTTCTTTAGCCACTTCAAGTCCGTCCAATTCTGGCAACATCAAATCCAAGAGAATCAAATCTGGATCTTCTTCCTCAAACTTTGTAATAGCTTCACGACCATCAAAAGCCGTTACGGTTTCATAACCCTCTTTAGTTAAATTAAATTTAATAATATCCGAAATTGGTTTTTCATCATCAACGATAAGAATTTTTTTCATATGCCACCTCTTTATTCTTCGTAAGTTATTAAAAAATCCTCAAACAACGATTTCATGTTCAGTCACCAAAATGACTTCTGCCCTAGATTATATCAAAATTCGACTTTAATTGGAAATATTGGGCGTTTTTGACATCATAAAGTAACATTTGAAACAATAAGATTATTATTTTTAACCCTTTATTTGTTGAAATTTTCTGAATATATTTGACAATTGGTACCCCTTATGTTAATATAAACTAACTTATAATGTCAGATGTAAGATTATCTGACAAAGAAATCTTATCTTTGAAAAGGAGACAAGTGTGGCACTAATTGAATTTAAAAATGTCGAAAAATACTACGGGGAATATCATGCCCTTAGAAATATTAACTTAGAAATTGAAAAAGGTCAGGTTGTTGTACTTCTAGGTCCTTCAGGGTCTGGTAAATCAACACTTATCCGTACAATGAATGCTCTTGAATCTATTGACACAGGGAGCTTAAAAGTAAACGAGCATGAGGTTTCTTCTGCAACAGCTAAAGACCTTGTGCAACTTCGCAAAGAAGTTGGCATGGTATTCCAACATTTTAACTTGTACCCACATAAAACAGTGTTAGAAAATGTGACTTTGGCACCAATTAAGGTTCTTGGTAAATCAAAACAAGAAGCTGAAGCTATCGCTGAGCAATACTTGACTTATGTTAACATGTGGGATCGTAAAGATTCATTCCCAGGAATGCTTTCTGGTGGACAAAAACAACGTGTGGCAATTGCTCGTGGTTTGGCAATGCAACCAGAGTTATTGCTTTTTGATGAGCCGACTTCTGCTCTTGACCCTGAAACAATCGGTGATGTTCTTGCTGTTATGCAAAATCTTGCCAAAGAAGGAATGAACATGGTCGTTGTCACGCACGAAATGGGATTTGCCCGTGAAGTTGCTGACCGCATTATTTTTATGGCTGAGGGGGAAATTTTGGTAGATACTACTGATGTTCAAGGTTTCTTTGACAACCCAACTGAACCACGTGCTAAACAATTCTTGAGCAAAGTCATTAATCACATAAGTGACACTGTCTCTCAGAAATAAGGGGATGCTTATGAAGAAAAAACTAGGTTTAGCCATTTTAGCCAGTCTGTCACTTATTTTATTGACACTTTTTACTGGCAAAACAACATTTGCAGATAGCGTATCTGAACAAGTCAAGAAAATTCAAGACGCTGGCGTTTTAAAAGTTGGTGTTAAACAAGACGTTCCAAACTTTGGTTATTATTCAGCCGAAACTGGAAAATACGAAGGTATGGAAGTTGATTTAGCTAAAAAAATCGCTAAAAAATTAGGGGTTAAAGTTTCATTTACAGCAGTTACTGCTCAAACACGCGAAGCGCTTTTAGATAATGGACAAATTGACATCTTGATTGCAACTTATACCATTACTGAAGAACGTCAGGCTTCTTATGCGATTTCTGATCCTTATTATTATGATGAGATTGGTTTCTTGGTTAATAAATCAAAAGGTTATGATAGCATTGCTGATTTGGACGGCTTGACAATCGGTGTTGCCCAAGGTTCAACAACTAAATCAGCTATTGAAGAATATGGTGAAGCACACAATCTAAGCTTTAATTTTGTTCAACTCGGTTCATATCCAGAATTAGCCATTTCACTTTATGCTAATCGTATCAGTGCTTTCTCTGTTGATAAATCTATCTTGACTGGTTATGTCAGCAAAAAAACAGAAATCATTGACGAAGGGTTCAACACTCAAGAATACGGTATCGCAGCAACAAAATCTAATCAGTCTGTGATTGATTACATCAATGACTTGCTTGCTGATTGGAAAGCTGATGGTAGTTTGCAAAAACTTTATGACAAATACGATTTAACGCCTGCAACGGCTGACGATAATTAAGAGAGGAGAGATTGACATGTTTTTATTAACCGCAGCTGCGAGTCCATTTGCCCTCTCACGTTGGGCAGATTTCTTTGCCAATTTTGGTGAATTTGCAAAAGGCTTCTTATATACGTTGGGAATGTCTATTTGCGCCTTGATTTTAGCCTTTGTTTTAGGGGTTATCTTTGGTGCTATGTCATCATCTAAGAATAGAGTTCTAAAAGCAATTGCCCGTGTTTATGTCGAAGTTTTCCAAAATACACCTCTTCTAGTGCAATTCGTTTTCGTTTATTACGGTCTTGCCATTATGACTAACGGTGTTATCATGATTTCAACATTCTTCACAGCTGTTCTTTGCGTTGGGATTTACCATGGTGCTTATATCGCCGAAGTTATTCGTTCAGGGATTGAAGCTGTGCCAACAGGGCAAACAGAAGCTGCTCTTTCACAAGGATTCACTTATAATCAAACCATGAGTTTAATTATCCTGCCACAAGCGGTGCGTACAATCTTGCCACCACTCACTAACCAAGTGGTTAACTTGATTAAAAATACATCAACGGTCGCTATCATCTCAGGAGCAGATATCATGTTTACAGCGAAAGCTTGGGCATATGAAACAACTAATTATGTTCCTGCCTTTGCTGGTGCAGCACTTCTTTATTTCATTATGTGTTTCCCTCTTGCAACATGGGCACGTCGTAAAGAAGAAGAAAACAAGAAATCATATTCACTTTAGGAGGAGAATAAATGTCAGTATTAACAACTACCAACATTAGCTTTATCCTCCAAGGATTGTGGCTAACGATTTATATTTCATTTATTTCAATTGTACTATCAACACTTATCGGAACAGTGCTTGCTGTCATGCGTAACGGAAAAAATCCGATTCTTCGTTGGATTTCAAGTATTTATATTGAATTTGTCCGCAATGTTCCAAACTTGCTTTGGATTTTCATTATTTTCCTTGTTTTTCAAATGAAATCAACGCCGGCAGGAATTACTGCTTTTACTGTCTTTACTTCTGCTGCTCTTGCTGAAATCATTCGTGGAGGATTAAATGGTGTTGATGATGGGCAAACAGAAGCTGGTCTAGCACAAGGGATGACAAATTTCCAGATTTTCATTTACATTATTTTTCCACAAGCATTCCGTAAAATGCTGCCAGCTATCATTTCACAATTCGTAACAGTTATCAAAGATACGTCATTGCTATATTCAGTTATCGCTATTCAAGAATTATTTGGTAAAAGCCAAATCTTGATGGGACGTTACTTTGAAGCAGACCAAGTTTTTACACTATATGCTTTGATTGCTGCCATTTATTTTGTGATTAACTTTACCATTTCAACAATTTCACGCCGATTGGCTAAAAAATGGGAAAAAGCTGCCGAATAATAAATCAAACAAAAAGAGGCTGGGCAAAAACTAGCTTCTTTTGCTATAAAGTTAAACTTACCAATTTTCCCATTGTGTTTTAATAGTCACATTGCCATAATCTTTAGGCGAAAATTGACTATCGTAAATTAAACACCAGTCTGTTAACACTTTTTGATTGACAATTTCGTTATAATAACTATCTAAATCAGCGGCGGTGATACCATAGTCTTGCAAGTAAGATTTCACTTTTGATTCGTCTTCGATGTAGTTATTTGAATCACCGTTTTCTAAAATGATTTGAACATCTTTCTGAAATAAATTCTCATTTAAAGAATAGTTACCAAAAATCCAAAGACGTATGCTTGTCGTGATTTCTTTTTCAAATGAAATAAATACTGTTTTTGTATCTTGTGTAAAATGAAAAGTCAAATGTACATTACTATAATCTTCTGAAAAAACTTCATCATGATAAGTTATGTTAGGGTAGAATTTTGAATCACTGCTATATTCTTGATACTTATGAACATCTACATCATCTAATTGATTGAAAATATTATTGCTTAGATACGTCTTTTTCGTTTCTTGATACATTTCATCAAAGATATTCTTTGGTTGATGAATATAGTAATAAAGCCCAGCTGACAAAGCAATCACACATAAGATGACTAAGCTAATGATTTTCTTTTTCATAAAACTATTCCCCCACGGCTTCTAAACGACTAAGGAACTTCGATACATCTTCATAATGCTCAGAAATATAGTTGCTCGTCGCTTCTTCGCCTTTTCTACGAATATCAACAGGAACTAGACCAGCATAAATAGTGCCTTTGACCTTATCCCAATCTTCATTCTTCAAGAATTCTTTTTCACGAACAGTCTCATCCTTAGTCACATCACTATAATAACCGCTCATTGCCCGCTCATAAGATTGCCCTTGTGCCATTCGACCAACGATATTAACGGCGTCCAAGTCAGCTTTATAATCATCTTCACCAATACTAGGCTTCTCATCATTAGCATTATAGGTGGTATCACCCTCCCAGCCAGCTAAGTCTTTTACATGCTCTCGACCGCCATAAAAATCCGACAATTGCAGACCAAATGGTTTCAAGTGTGTTGCCATGGTAATGGATTGGTGCGTAAAATCCGCATTCCCTGCTCCATTATTGGAATAAGCTTTTAAATGTTCATCCCAAAAGTCATCAAAACCTTTCGTTGTTCCATAAACTGATTTATAAGAGCTTTTAGCGCTTTCGTAATCCTTTGGTGTATTTTTTCCCATTTCTTCTGCAGATACTCCACCAGAAGCTAATGTGTGTTGCAATCGGAGATTATAAGTTAACTCTTTGGCTTCTTGTTCACTAAGCCCTAAAACTTGAAAGATTTCTAAAAGTGACATAGGCACTTTTTGCGTGTCACCTGTAAAGAAATCGCTAATGGTCTCAGTGTAAAAATATTTACTCAAATAACCAGCTGTTTCATCCCACTTCACGCCATCATAGTTCACAGCGCCAATCAAGCGTAAAAAGATGTAATCACGCTCCTGTGACGTGTAGCCTGCAAAATAAGAAAATTGACTATCAATCCCCCGCTTAATAGTCAGCAGTTGCATAGCGGTCTCCACATCAAAGCCATACTCTGTCATCATGGTATTGACAAATGCCAGTTCCTCTCGGCTAAGCTCTAAATCTTTCGTCGCAGAATAAGCCGATAAATAAGTCGCCCAACTTAAATCACTTGGAATCGTAAACGACTTGTCCGTAGCGTTCCAACTAGTTTCTGCTTGTGCTAAACCTGTCGAGAGTTGCAAGGCAATATCGTCTAACTCATCAAATAAACGAACCGAATCCGTACTATAAGCTCGTAAGTCCTCTAAAATCGTTTCATAGACACGTTTATTAGCATGGTGACCACGAATCAAGTCAACCGTGCCTTGTTGCATTTGGCGTTTTTGCGTCATTGGCAGTTCTAAACGATTTAAAGATTGGTTAATCTCATCTAGTTGATTAATCAAATCTTCTTCCTGACGGATGTACTCTAAGAGCTGCTCTTCACTCCAACTCTTAGTATCCACACTCTCTTGATAATTTTCAGGCAGTTTCGCACTCGCCTTAGCTAACATTTCCGCATACAGTTCGCCACCTTGTACTAGTGGCAAAAGAACGGCACGATAATAAGCTTTAGCTGCCTCATAGGCTTTCCCTGTTAAACTCTCTGTGTCATCCGCAAATTGCTGAATAGCTTGTTGCAAGACTTGATAGCCTTCAATTTGAGCCTGACTGACACTAGCGACACTCTCAGCTTGTGCCTGTGACTGCTCTAAGGTCATGTTAAGTCCCATTTCAATCTCCCCCTAAATTACTTTAAACTTTCTTTGCGCTTAGCAATGTAAATAGCTTCCATCTCATCTTCGATTTGACGAGCTTGATGTTTGAGTTCATCAACACCGTCAATAAAGGTCTCAAAGACTTGATTTCTCAACTCATGTAATTGTTCGCCTTGTTCTCCCAATTGAGTCGCATACATACTCCCATAAGCAGCATCCCATGCATTATTTAACGAGATTGTTCGTCCGCCGTAGTCATAATTTTCAAAGTCTCCCAATACTTGTTCGGCTCGAAAGCGGGTATTTTCAATATCTTCTAATTGGTAAGACAATTGGCGTTCTTTACGATTCAATGCTTCCCATTTTTCAGTCATGCTTGCCCTCAAAACTTTCTGCACCTGCTTGGTCAACCGCTTCAAAGTCACTAGCCACCGAATGCAGATGGTCAGAAGCCATCTCAACAGCAGCAGTAATTTGTGACAAAAAGGACTTGGCTTGGTCAATCACCGCATGATGACGTGTATTTCCCTCTAATTCCGTTACGGTATCTTTTGTCACCTCACTAACAGCAGTGAGATTCTGACAAGCATTTGCCAATTGACTGGCATACGTCTGGGCAACTTCCCTATCGCTCCTAATTGTTGTCATAAATCTTATACTCCCTTTTGCTCCGTCTAAAATTACATTTATTTTACCATAAAACTAAACTTAAAACAATTAAAAGTCACATCAGAATGTTGATAGATGTGCTTTAACCACAAGTTTTATTTATTTTTGTCACTTGTGATGAGGTATTATTTTCGAGCGAAATAGGCAACAAAAGAACGATTTGAAATACAAAGTACAGGAAAAATTTTTCTTCAATAAACATATTCGATAGTATTTTGATAAACTCCTGCTGTTACTTGCAAACCTGCATCATTATTATAACGTGTGATACAGTTTGACACTTTATTGTTTCCTGCGCTTATTCCCTTGATTTGAATCCCGTTATCTGGGGCATGTTCCACAATCAAGTTTTGAAGCGTATAATTTGACCCTGTAATTCTAATACCAACCGCTGAAGCTGATGACGCTTTACCAATATAGCTTGACATAAAGCTTGAGAAATCCAATTCTGGGTAAGTACCATCTGTATTTTGTACACCAATGATTTGAACATTTGAATTGGCTTTTGAAAGCGCAATTTGTCCGCTACAAGCAATGCTTGTCCCTGATATGTAAATTTTGCCACCACCAGCATTTTCTACTTGGCTAATCGCTGAAAGCAATTCCGAATAGCTTGTTACGACTGTACCGTCTGATGTGTTGGTTACAGAAGTATCTGAAGTTGTTGTGGTAGTTGATGTACTGCTTGTGCCGTTTGAATCAACTTGAATTTTAAAAATATCAATACCACTATCTTATGAATACAACCAAATAGCATCCCCACCACCTGTATAAGTGTAAGATTGTGTACTAGCTGTTGTCCTAGCAGACATTGTTGTCAATTGATTTCCTGCGGAATCAGCAATAATCAAAGTTCTTGCGTCTGTGCTTGAAGAGCTTTGCAAGGTTACTTTAATCACGTCATTTCCAGACACTGGAACCTTGACAGCTCTGCCACTTTGGCTACCTCTCCCACTAAGCGCCAAAGCATAAGTATAATCAGTTCCAGAAACCGTCGCATTTTTAGTCTTAACCTGCATGGTCAAGCTATCTGTTGCTACCAACGTCAAGCCATCAACCGTCGTTGTGTTAGAAATTGTTCCAAGATTTTTGAAACTTGAGTTTTTGAAATTCCAAGATACCGTTGTTGAGGCATCTACTTTCAAACTAGACATTCCCGCTAGTGTCATACCAACCATAAAAATGGCACTAAACAATACTAATAACACTTGTTTTGTTGTTTTCATTTTATCTCCTTTCCCACAAGCGTGGATTTATTTTAGCATGGATAATGTCTATTTTTAAGTTTTTGCATATATGAAATTTTCTATAAATTAGAATAATCTTATTTAATTATCTATAAGTCATTTTGGGTTATATAAGCGTTTTCGTTAACAAATAAGACTATTTGATTGACTTGGTTTTCAATTTTGTATTTGCATATACGGAATTCCTGTGCTAAATCAAGAAATTTTCTTCAAAGTCATATAAACGTCCTCGTTGCTAGGCAGGAGTTGTGATTTAACTTAAATTTGCATATATAGGATTCTTCCGCTAAATCAGAAAAATTTTCCACAAGTAAAAAAGAAGCCCACTATTGGACTTCTTTTCTGCCGAATTTATATTATTGTGCAAATGGAAGTATTATTCAGCATCTGGACGTGATTTGCGGTTAATGTCAGCTAGGATATTGTCAACAAATTCATCGATTGCTTCTGTGTGAGTTTGTTTGCTTCCATAGCGACGAACGTTAACTGTCTTATCAGCCATTTCTTTGTCACCAACGATTATTTGGTAAGGGATTTTCTTAGTTTGGCTTTGACGGATTTTAAGTTGCATTTTTTCGTTGCGTTCATCAACGTCAACACGAACACCTTTATCGCGAAGAACTTTAGCAACTTCCCAAGCGTAGTCAACATGAGCTTCGTTAGAAACTGGGATAACAGTTACTTGGTGTGGTGCAAGCCATGTTGGAAAGGCACCTTTGTAATTTTCAATTAAGATAGCTGTGAAACGTTCCATTGTTGAGATAACACCACGGTGAATCATAACTGGACGGTGTTCTTCTCCATCAGCACCAATGTATGTCAAACCGAAACGTTCTGGAAGAAGGAAGTCAAGTTGGATAGTTGACAATGTTTCTTCGTTACCAAGAGCTGTTTTCACTTGAATATCAAGTTTTGGACCGTAAAAGGCTGCTTCACCTTCTGCTTCGAAGTATTCAACACCCATTTCATCCAAGGCAGCTTTCAACATTGATTGTGCATTTTCCCACATTTCGTCGTCATCATAGTATTTGTGAGTGTCTTTAGGGTCACGTAGTGAGAGACGGAAACGGTATTCAGTCAAGTTGAAATCTTCGTAAACATCGATAATCAATTGAAGAGCTTTTTGGAATTCTTCTTGAATTTGTTCAGGTGTTACGAATAAGTGACCGTCGTTAAGTGACATTTCACGAACACGTTGAAGACCTGACAAAGCACCTGATTTTTCGTAACGGTGCATCATACCGATTTCTGCAATACGGATTGGCAATTCACGGTATGAGTGTACATGGTGTTTATAAACTTGAATGTGGTGTGGGCAGTTCATTGGACGAAGAACGAATTCTTCGCCGTCACCCATATCCATTGTTGGGAACATATCTTCACGGTAGTGGTCCCAGTGACCTGATGTTTTGTACAAATCAACTGAAGCCAAAGGTGGAGTATAAACGTGAAGGTAGCCTGAAGCTACTTCTTTATCAACGATATAGCGTTCCAACGTACGACGAATTGTTGCACCGTCTGGCAACCAGAATGGAAGACCTTGACCAACTTCTTGAGAAATCATGAACAAATCAAGTTCTTTACCAAGTTTACGGTGATCCCGTTCTTTAGCTTCTTGACGTTGTTTAAGGTAAGCTTTAAGGTCTTTTTTGTCGAACCAAGCAGTACCGTAAACACGTTGCATCATCGCATTGTCGCTATTTCCACGCCAGTAAGCACCAGCGACGTTCAATAGGTGGAAAACTTGGATACGACCAGTTGAAGGCACGTGTGGCCCACGGCAAAGGTCAGTGAATTCACCTTGTGAATAAACAGTAAGACCGCCTTCGTCTGTACCATGTTCTTCAATCAATTCAAGTTTGTAAGGGTCATTTTTGAACAATTCACGCGCTTCATCAATTGTGATTTCTTTACGAATACATGGAAAGTTTTCTTTAACGATTTTTTTCATTTCTTCTTCGATACGAGGAAGATCTTCATCAGAAATTTGACCACCTTTGTTATCAGTATCGTAGTAGAAACCATCTTCAATAGCAGGACCTACACCAAGGCAAAGGTCTGGGAAAAGACGTTTTGCTGCTTGTGCAAAAAGGTGAGCAGCTGAATGACGTAAGATACCAAGAGCATCTTCGTGGTCAGGTGTCACGATTTCAATGCTACCGTCTTCAGTGATGGCACGAGTTGTGTCAATCAATTTGCCGTTGAATTTACCAGCAAGAGCTTTTTTAGCCAAAGAATTGCTGATAGATTGTGCAATTTCAAAAGTTGTAACGCCAGATTCGAATTCACGCACAGCGCCATCTGGAAAAGTGATGTTAATCATAATTAAGATGTCAGAGCTCTATAGGATGAGCCCCTCGTCCTTTCTATTTAATGTTTTTCTTGTAATAGTTTGTTTCTAGGATGCTTTGCAATTCCGTCTTATGCCAACCTGCTCCAATCATTAACTTGTTGACATTAAAGTCTATCTCCTTACCATCATCCATAGAGAAACAGAGTTTGTAACCAATAAACAAGCGTTTTTTAAACTGATAAGACTTTATGGTCTCTTCAGGAAGTTTAGCGATCATATCTCCTAATTTTCCTAAAGGAGTAATAGAGATAATGAAAACCTCTGTTTCTGTAAAAACGATTAGGAAATAAGCATTGGCTGTCCCACCGAGTCTCCTAGTCGCATAGATAGCGTGCATGGTCTCAGCAAGATTCGCATCCACACCGTGATCAAGCAGGTAAGCCTTGATAGCTTCATATTTGAACCCCATAAAACACTCCTTCAAATGAAAAGAAACTTTCACCTTTTACGCTCAACAACATAAAAAACGACCTCCCCAAAAGGACGTCGTAACGTGGTTCCACCTTCATTTATCTACGACAAAAAAGAGTCGTAAACCTCAAATTAGCTATATCGTGGCTACCGTTTTATGTTTGCATAAAAGCAAGGAAGTAGTATTGAATCAGCTATCCCCTGCGCCCTTCTCACCAACCGGCACTCGCTCTAAAGGTTTAACCCTGTTCAACTTGTCTTCGTAAGTTATTATAACACGAATAATTTATTTTTCAAGAACTTAATCAATGAAATCTCGAATTGAATTAATTAATCGTTTTGGAGCCTTGACAACTTTGACTGATGTTTTAGCTGTCGCTTTAACAGCTTTAGCTGGTATTTTCATCGCTGATTGAGCAAATTTGATAGATGTTTTTTCATCTTGACTTCGCACCGTCAATGACAATTTTGATTTTTTCTTATTTTTAGCTGAAATCAAGACGTCTAAATAAAAGGCATAAACTGATTTTCCAAAATGCTCTGCTGAGATAGCGTACATTTTTTCTTTGTATGCCCTTTCGTCCATTACTGGTGTATCGGCAATCGCATCTAAAATCGCATCTGCTAAATCTTCTTCATGATAAAAAAGTGTCCCAAACATCTTTTGGTCAATAATATCGTCCAAATAAGGATTGCCATGAGCAATGACGGGCGTTCCGCTAGCAAGGCTTTCTGTGTAGGTCAATCCTTGTGTCTCACTAGTAGAAGCTGAAATAAAGAAATCACTTGCCTTATAATACAAAACTGTCTCCTCATGTGGGACCATTCCTGTAAAAATCACAGCTTCTTCAATGCCTAACTCTGCTACCAAATCTTTCAAATCTTGGAGATAGGGGCCATCACCAACAACAACTAACTTAACACATTTATTTTCTGACAAAACTTCTGGAAATTGTTTTAGGATAGCTTGGATATTTTTTTCGTAAGAAACACGTGACAAGCTAAGCAGCATGGTTTCGTCATCAGCAATACCTAATTTATTGCGGAGAGCTTTAGCATCTTCTGCTGTAATATCCTTGCGTTCGTATTCTTCCACACGAATACCAGTCGGGATAACACGTTTAGGAATTTTAATATCGTAACCGTCTAACAGATTTAAAACAATACGTGATGGGCAAATAACACCGTCTAAATCGTTCAAATAAGCGCGAATAATGTACTTAACCATGCCAGGTTTGATGATTTTCCCTTTGGCAATGTAACCAACATAATCCTCATACTGAGTATGATAAGTGTGTACCGCAGGAATGCGGAGTGCAGCAGCAATCATTTTCCCTAAAACACCAACACTAAATTCAGTCTGGGTGTGAATAATATCCAACTTATACTGCTTTGCTATTTTATAAGACGAAATTAACCCACGATAAACCACACGACGGTCAGTAAACGATACAAAAGGAACGCTAGGCAGACGAATAATCGTTGGATCCTCGTAGCGTTTAACGGCTTTATCAGTGGTAGTAAATATATAAACCTCGTGTCCCTCTTTTTCCAATTCTTCTTTTAGGGTGCAAATGCTTGTTGAAACCCCTGAAACTTGAGGGAAATAGGTATCTGTAAAAAGACCTATTCTCATTCTACAACTCCATTACTTTTTCATAGACGTCAACTAATTCATGAGCAACTTTATCGATACTACGGGTTTCAGCCACTTTATAGCCTGCTTCTTGTTTTTGACTTTTTCCTGCTAAGACTTTTCGAAGCGCTCCTACAAATCCGTCAACGTCAGTCGCTAATTCTGCACAATTTTCATCTACCCAGCCGTGATAAACAGGAATATCACGTAGCACGATGCGTTGGTGGCTAGCAAAAGCTTCCAAGACAACAATCCCTTCGGTTTCCTCACGACTTGGGAAGAAAAAGGCATCTGCTCCGCTCATTGCTCCCTCAAAAACATCACCTTTAATGTAACCAGCAAAGGTCACATTTGACGGATGTTTGCGAGTCACAATGCTTCTGACTTTATGTGGGATAACCCATTTATTTGTTTCACCGAACCAGATAAAACGGACGTCTGGCATTTGTTCTGCGACTTTTACAAATTCATCAATGCCCTTGCGCATGAAATAAAGCCCAGCACAAACAACAACTTTTTCATCTGGTTTAATATCAAAATAACGACGGAAAGCTTCTTCTTTGGCAGAATCTGGAACATAGCGTGACAAATCAATGCCATTTGAAACAGCGTAAATTGGGTGTTTAATACCATAACCTGCAATCAAAGATTTTGAGTATTCCGTAGGTGTGATAATAGCATCCGCTTTTTGATAAAAACGGCAAAGATACCATCTAAAAATCGGTGATACTAAATTTGAACCAATGAATGAATCACGAAAGTCTTCTTCGGTTGAATGTCCGTGCATAAGCACTTTTTTACCAGCTCTTTTAGATTTCATCAACAGATGCCAGCTTTTAAGCCCATAAGTATTAATGTGTACTAAATCATAATCGTCTTTCGGGTTGGTTGTATATTCTTGCCCCACCATTGTAAGGGCACGCTCTTGATGCTCAATCGCACGTCCTATACCGGATTTTCTCAAAAAATTTTCGGCTTCCAAATACAGTAAAACTTTCATAATTCTATTATATCCTATTTTGTATTTTTTTTCACCAAGAGTCAAAAAAATCAGTCCTCGGACTGATTTTTAATTTGATATAACTAGTCAATTATTAACGTGTTGTGCCACGTGTTGTAAGACCGTGGTTAAGAAGAATTTCTTTTTCTTCGAGTTCCTCTTTGTTCATGATTTTAGTCAACATACGCATGCTGACAGCACCAAGGTCATAAACTGGTTGGCTAATTGAGCTAAGGTTTGGACGTGTGTATGATGTGATTGGTGAATCATTACTTGTAATGATTTCAAAGTCTTCTGGAACTTTTTTGCCAGCTTCGAACAAGCCATTCAACAATCCTGCTGCCAATTCGTCTTCAGCAACAAAGGCTGCTGTTGCGCCAGAATTAATCACACGTTGTGCAAGTTCAAATCCATCTTTATAGTTGTAATTAGCTTCAAAGACAAGACCTTCTTTGAATGATAAGCCATTTTTTTTAAGACCTTCTTTGTAACCAGCTAAACGCACTTTACCGTTGATATCATCGATAAGTGGACCAGAAACAAAGGCGATTTCTTTATTGCTTTTAGCCAAAATATCAACAACATCAGCAACGGCTGCTTTGTAGTCAATATTAACACTTGGGAGCTGGTGTTCTAAGTCAACTGTACCCGCAAGTACAACTGGTGTGCGTGAGCGAGAGAACCCTGCACGAATTTTTTCAGTCAAATGATGTCCCATGAAGATAATACCGTCAACTTGTTTAGCAAACAAAGTGTTAACAACGTTAACTTCCTTATCATCATCTTCATCACTTGACGCAAGAACGATATTGTATTTGTACATTGCAGCAATATCGTCGATACCTTTCGCTAAAATTGAGAAATAGCTATTAGCGATATTTGGAATAACAACACCAACTGTCGTAGTTTTTTTACTTGCCAAACCACGAGCAACTGCATTTGGACGATAGTTTAAACGGTCAATAACTTCAAGGACTTTTTTACGAGTGTTTTCCTTTACATTTTTATTGCCATTTACAACACGACTAACTGTTGCCATTGAGACGCCTGCTTCTCGTGCAACATCATAAATTGTAATCGTATCATCAGTGTTCATTATTGGACTTCCTTTCTATTTGAAAATTTCGCTTTCACAAATATTTTAGCACCTTTTGGAAACACTTTCAAGGGGTAAGTGGTCTTTTTTGAAAACTTTTCATACATTGTAAGCGTTTAATCACTTGATTTCTGTGTCAAACTACTTGAAAAGTCAAAATTTGAGGCTTTTCAAAATAATTTGTGAAAATTTTCGTTAGAATTATGGAAAAACTTCCTTTTATCTCATTTACTATTTTTTTGTCTATAAGTTCACTTTTTTTGACTCACGTCTTGATTTTTTCTACTTTTTTTGAAAAAATGGGGTTAATTAGAAAGAAGGTTTCTCATGTCAAAATTAGATCAAATCCGCTCATATCTTAGTCAAGAAAAAGCTAATATTGCTGTTTTTTCTGACCCTGTTACTGTAAATTATTTAACGGGATTTTACTGTGACCCACACGAACGTCAAATGTTCCTTTTTGTGTATAGCGACCGTGAACCCGTGCTTTTCGTTCCTGCGCTTGAAGTGGCACGCGCAAGCCACATCGTCGCTTTCCCTGTTTTTGGTTACATGGATTCTGAAAATCCTTGGCAAAAAATCAAGTCTGGTCTGCCTTTAACTGACAGCGCGAAAGTTTTTGCTGAATTTGACAACCTTAATGTGACAAAATTCCAAGGTTTGCAAACTGTTTTTGACGGACGTTTTGAAGACTTGACACCGTTTATTCAAAAAATGCGTCTCATCAAATCACAAGATGAAATCGAAAAAATGCTAATCGCTGGTCAGTTTGCTGATAAAGCGGTTCAAGTTGGTTTTGATAATATTTCATTAGACCATACAGAGACTGACGTCATTGCCATGATTGAGTTTGAAATGAAAAAACAAGGTGTTGAAAAAATGAGTTTTGACACTATGGTCTTAACTGGAAATAATGCTGCTAATCCACATGGTATCCCTGGTACGAACAAAATTGAAAATAACTCACTACTCTTGTTTGACCTTGGGACAGATATGCATGGCTATGCTAGTGATATGACACGTACCGTTGCCGTTGGTAAACCTGACCAATTCAAAAAAGATATTTACAAACTTTGCTTAGAAGCCCAATTAACAGCTCAAGAATTCATCAAACCTGGTGTTCTTGCTAGCGAAGTTGACGCTGCTGCACGTAATGTCATTAAAAAAGCCGGCTACGGTGAATACTTCAACCACCGTCTTGGACATGGTATCGGTATGACTTGCCACGAATTTCCTTCAATCATGGAAGGTAACGATATGGAAATTCAAGAAGGCATGTGCTTCTCTGTCGAACCTGGCATTTACATCCCTGGAAAAGTTGGTGTACGTATCGAAGATTGCGGGCACGTCACAAAATCTGGCTTTGAAGTCTTTACACACACACCAAAAGAGTTGCTTTATTTTGAAGGGTAATGGTATTAATATAGCTCAAAAAATTCCCAGTTCAATCTTGGGAATTTTTCTATTGCAAGGCAAGCCAAAACGACTACTGCTAAAATGAGCCTAAGAACTTTAAAAAGAAGCTTCTATGTTTTACAAAACAAGCCGATAAGGTTGAGGCCTCGGACAGCTTCTTTGAGCTACTTGAACTTCTGGAGTCAAGTCATCTTAGGAAACATGAGTCAACCTCAATTGCCTTTGAACTCCCTTCTTCCAATGGAACACTCGAAGAAGGAATGAATACCAAAATCAAGAGGCTTAAACGTGCCTCATTTGGCTTTAGATCTTTCCGGAATTTCAAGAAGAAGTTCATGCTCATGAACTATAAATAAAAAACAAGCAACCGTGCGATTACTTGCTCATAATGGGATTGTCAAATCCTACAGGATTTGACAAAGAACCTTGATATACAGCTATTAGCTTTTTATTTTACACTTTATCTTCTCCTGATAAGGCGAATAATCATTGAAAGTGTAGGTAAAATCATTACTATTTCAATAAAGTACATTAAGAACCTGTATTCACAAAAAAAGTGTTAAACTAAGATTATGACAAAAAAACGTTATGATACTGATTTAAGCGATCAAGAATGGGCACAACTTGAACCCTATTTTTCAAAACACCGCACCTATAAATGGTCTAAACGAGAACTCGTTAACGCAACCTTGTATATCACTAAAACAGGCTGTCAATGGCGGATGCTCCCTAATGACTTCCCTCCCTATCCAACTGTCTGGAGTTTCTTTCGTCGTGCCAAGGAGAGCGGTTTGTGGGATACCATTTTGACAGAACTTGTTAAAAAAAGCGACTGAAATCTGATAAAGCAGCCTCTCCAACTTACGCCATCATTAATTCACAAAGCGTGAAAACAACAGATGCCGCAGAGAACCGTGGAATTGACGGTGGTAAAAAAGTCAAAGGAAGAAAACGCCAAATCGTTGTTGATACCATGGGAAATCTTCTGGATTTTGTGGCTCGTAAAGTGATGGCTCAATACCCAACAATCACGGCTTTTTTCAGCAGATGCTGGATATCGGAAAAGTTTTGAAAAGATGATGAGTGAGGAGTTTCAGTGTCCAGTGGATATTTCTGAAAAAATCAAAGGAAGTTGGCAAATTATCCCGAAACGCTGGGTGGTTGAGCTAACATTTTCTTGGTTGAACCACTCTCGCAGATTAGCAAAGGATGTTGAAAAATCAGTATCGTCGGAGGTTTCTTTTGTAAAATTATCACATATTAGCCGGATTTTAAGGGAATTATGATATTGTGAATACAGGTTCTTAAATTAGGTATTTTTTAACTACTTACTTGGTTAAAATCAGATATGATATCATTTAATTCTGTTCGAAGTCTTGTAACAAGCAAATGAAAGTTTTCTTTATCCGTGTTGGTATAGGGCGATGTTTTCGTCATATACAATAATTTTTCATCCTCAATTTTCATTAATATCTGCGTTGCTGTTTGTACTTTATTTTGAAAATTAAAAGCAGATACACTACTCTGTATAATTGTAATTACTGCTGAGGCTATTGAAACAACTAACAGTAATGATTCATATTCAGAAGCTTCATGAATTAATATTGGTATACTAGCTGATAAAACTATTTTTATAACGTTACCAATATTGATTATTCTACTATAAAATTGAATTTCTTTTTTTAAACTATCAATTGTAGAATCAATAGTTTCTATAAATGTTTTCGGATCCATACTTCCTCCTGTCTTGTTGTAATTGTAAATACATTATATCATATTTTGATGATGTTATCTCCATTTTTGTCAAAAACACTTAAAATACTTGATTAGAAAGGTATTTTTACTATGAATATTTTACAAAAAATGCAACTCCACGAACCAGAATACTCAAAATCTGAAACAAAAGTTTATCACTTTCTCAAAGAAAATTTTGAGAAAGTAGAAACGTTGACAATTACTAGAATTACAACAAATTCACATACTTCTACATCTGCCGTCCTACGATTTTGCCAAATTTTGGACTATAAAGGTTTTAAAGATTTTCGCTACGATGCTATCAATTATATTCATCAAAAGCCAAAAGAAGAAAATGAAGATATTCTTGACCAAATTGTGGATAATTATAACCTTATTCTAAATCAAATGAAACATTTAGAACATCAAGCAATTGACGAACTTGTTGATTGTATTTTAAAAAGACAGCGTCTGCATATTCTTGGTATTTTTCTATCATCACTCCCTGCAAGGTACTTACATTTTGGTTTACAAGATTTAGGTATCGCTAGTCAATTAGCAAGTGATTTAAACAGCGGAAATCATCTTTCAAATATTATTGACGAAGAAGATACACTTATTATGTTTTCTATTTCAGGGTCGTCAACCAATTTCAATAACACATTAAGTGCTGTTTCAAAAAATATGCCACAGAATTCCTATCTGATTACATTAAATGAGCACGCTGCTGCCGCGAAATACTTTAATCATGTCATTACTCTTCCTGGAAATTCCATTTCAAAACAATCTATTGTAGATACGCAGGCTATCGCTATGATTTTTGTTGAGGTTTTGCTCAATATGGCTCATCGAAAATTATAAAGAGGTTGGAACCTATTGTTCCAACCTCTTTTAACGATTATCACAGACTTAAAATTCTCTGTAAGTATTCCCTATTTACCTTGCATTGAAATTTTTCATTTGGCGTTTGATGTCGCGGCCTTGTTCACGACGTTTGATGGTCTCACGTTTGTCATAATCATGCTTCCCTTTTGCCACACCAAGCAAAACTTTAGCGAAGCCATTTTTCAAATAGACTTTAAGTGGTACAAGAGTCATCCCTGTTCCTTTTAGGTCATTTGATAATTTTTCGATTTCGCGTTTTTTTAGCAATAATTTACGGGTGCGCTCAGGGTCTTGATTCCAAATATTTCCTTGTTCAAAAGGTGAAATATGAACATTAATTAGCCAAGCTTCACCATTTTTGATTTGGGCATAGCCATCTTTGAGCTGAATACGTGCAGCGCGAACGCTCTTGATTTCTGTTCCTGTCAGAACAATCCCTGCTTCAATTGTATCAACGATGTTATAGTCATGACGCGCTTTTTTATTTTGTGTAACGACATTTCCGTCACCTTTTGGCATATTAGATACCTCTCTTGAAAATTAGTGATTATCTTAATTAACAGTTTTATTTTTTAGCTTTACGTGATTTTTTCTTAGCAACTTCTTTATAGAAAGGTTTCTTGCCTGACTTTTTAAAAGTTGAAGCGGAAGATTTACGATTTCGTGGTTTGTTTGATTTTGAACCTTTGTGGTTATCCGCTTTTGGACGACGTTTTTCTTTACCAGAACGGTCTTTGCGTGATTTTTTTACTTTCTCTACCACATCATACTCACTTGGAATGTATTCAAAGTCAATATCGCCAGTTTCTTTATCAGCACGTGTTAATTTGATTTTAATCGGTTGACCAACACGGAAAACTTTTCCTGATTTTTCGCCTTGAAGGGTCAATGTACGTTCGTTGTAATTGTAAAATTCTGGTAGAGTTGTGATGTGAACAAGCCCTTCGATTGTATTTGGCAATTCGATGAACATCCCAAATTTCACGACACTAGCAACCACACCGTCAAATTCCTGACCAACGTATTCTTCCATGTATTCGGCTTTTTTCATGGCTTCAACGACACGTTCAGCATCAATAGCGCGACGTTCAAGGGTTGAAGATGACGTTGCCAATTCTGGAATCACATTGCTAAAGTGTTCGATTTTCTCATCAGTGAGTTGTGTGTATTCGCGAATCATGCGGTGAACAAGCAAATCAGGATAACGACGAATTGGACTTGTGAAGTGAGTATAGTACTCCGCAGCCAAACCATAGTGTCCGTGATTATATTCAGAATAACGCGCTTGTTGCATTGAACGAAGAAGCATCATGTTTAACACTTCTGCGCTTGGTTTACCTTCTACTTTTGCCATGAAATCTTGCAAAGCTTGTTGAGTGATTTCGTTAGCTGTACCATGGATTTGAACGCCAAAAATGCTAGCATAATCAAGGAATTTTTGTAATTTTTCAGCTTTTGGTTCTTCATGGATACGGTAAATAAATGGCAATTTACGTTTTGCAAAATGCTCTGCAACTGTTTCATTAGCTGCTAACATGAAAGATTCAATCATGCGTTCAGCAATACCACGTTGACGAAGCACAATATCAACTGGCATTCCTTTATCATTAACAATAATCTTGGCTTCACTCGTATCAAAGTTAAGAGCACCGCGGCGCATGCGCATGGTTTCAAGAATATTGTGAAGAGCAGTCATATGATGAATAGAGTCAACGATTGGTTGGTATTGCTCAATCAATTCTTCATCACCAGCAATAATGTCATTGACATCGCTGTAAGTCATACGGAAAGTTGTCTTAATGACTGATTGACAAATTTGGTGATTAACAACGTGACCATTGCGGTCAATTTCCATTAAACATGATTGTGTCAAACGGTCAACATTAGGATTTAACGAACAAATACCATTTGACAAACGTTCAGGTAGCATTGGAACTACACGGTCAGTCACATAAACAGATGTCCCACGGGCAACGGCTTCACGATTAAGCGCAGAGCCTTCTGTAACATAGTATGAAACGTCCGCAATATGAACACCGAGCTCAAAATTACCATTGTTGAGCAATTTAATATGGACAGCGTCATCCAAGTCTTTGGCATCCGCACCATCAATGGTAAAGGTGATTTCTTTACGCAAATCAACACGCCCAATCATGTCTTTTTCAGATGGCACATCTGGAACCGCATTGGCTTCAGCCATAACATCTTCTGGGAATTCTGATTTGATGTCCATTGATTCAAGGACTTCAAGTACATCAATACCAACATCACCTTGGTGTCCAACGATATCACGCACATGACCAACAAAATAATCATGACCACGTGTTGGGTATTTATCAATGTCAACCTTGATAATCTCAGTGCCATCAAGCAAAACAGGCTCTTTCTTGATATAAATCTTTTGTTGAATTTTTTGATTTTTGGATTTAATGTAACCAGCGTATTTTGGTTTTTCGTCATCAAGAATAAATTTCCCAACAACCGTTTTTAAGCTACGCTCAACAATGCCGACAATGCGAACCTCAGCAGCTGTACCTTTCAAGCGATTAGCTGGCTTTTTAACAACCGCTTCAACCGTATCTCCGTCAACCACATGACCAACGTCATTACGTCCGACAAACATGTCATCTTCATTTTCGTCAACCGCTAAAAAACCAAAACCAGCTTTGTTAGCACGAAAAACACCCGTAACGGTGATTTCTTTTTTCTTCTCTATTTTTTTACGAAGAGCAAGGTTCCCATGGTCATCAAAACGCAGCTTTCCTTGACTTTCCAATTTTGAAATCTCTTTGATAAGCTTTGGAAATTTTTCAGCGCCAGCCATGTCTAGCCCAGCAGCCAATTCATTAATATTGACTTTTCCATGCTCCTCTAAATAAGCAATAATTTTTTCGTTCATAATTTGTGATTGTAAGTATTCCTAGTAAAAATCGGGCATAAAATGCCTAGCTAGGCTTAACTCAATAATTTTCCTCTCGTATTCTACTTCATTCTAATAAGTCGTAAACAAGACTTTTACGACTTCATAATAAAAAATGAGCTGAGTGACCAGCCCATGAATTTTCGTACAAAATTCAAGATGCGCAGCCAACGTAAGCCACTATTTAGCCTCGTTAGCTGCTATCTATTTACTTGATAAAATCGTTAGCGCCAAAGCAATTACTAGCCAAAAGAAAACTAGAACTGCTGTAAAACGTTGCATAAACGCTTCGAAGCCACGCGCTTTAGTACGTTCAAACAAAGCTTCTGAACCGCTGTTATCAAATACATTGCTACTTGGATTTTTTTGTGGTTGCAAGAAAATAGCAATCACAATAATAACAGATAATACCAGCAAAGTTGTCAGTAGTATATTGTACATCTTTTTTCACTAAGAACGCGTCAGAAAGTTATTTTCAAATCAATTGAATTGGTCATGATTTGACACTTTCAGTCTGAGTTCTATTCCTTTCCTACACTATGGTCTTGATTATTCTAACATAAAAATTCCTAAGTTTCAATATGTAAGGTCACTTTTCGCTCTTTCGGACAATATTTTAAGACCTGAATACGCTCTGGATGAGTTGTTTTATTTTTACTTGTCAAATAATTCTTACTGCCACAACTGCTGCATTTTAAATTAATCTTTATTCTCACACGATTTCCTTAACTTTCAAGTATTTTCTAAAATTAATAAGGCTCCAGACAAAGTTTACAAAAACAATAAGACTAGTCACGTAGAAAATCGAACGATATCCCAAACCAGTTGCGATTTCTGATCCAATAAAAGGTCCAATAACTTGTCCCATATTCATAAACAATTGATTATAGCTAAAAATACGTGAAATTCCCTCACGTGGTGTGATTTTAGTCAACAATGAATTGATACTCGGCATCAACGCACCTGTACCAAAACCATATAAGAAGCGGACAATACCTAATTGCAATGAATTCTGAGCAAGGGCGCAAAGCACATACATATTAAAGCTATAAAATAGAGCAATCAAAAGTAATCTATGATTACCTATTCTATCACCAATTCTCCCAAGAGTCGAGCTTGAGAGCATACTTGAAAATCCTAGTATAGATTGTGCTGATACTTGGATAATCATGCTAGTCACAAAAAGACCAATTAAAATTTGCTTATCCTTAATTGAGGAGAATAGCTCACGTGTTGACAGAGCTTCTGCCTTAGTAACTGGTTGAAAATCTTCTTTAACAAGAAAAAACGGTCATCAGATTACAAATCAATAAAATAAAGCCGACCAAAAGAAAAACTTGACGAATACCCCAGATTTCAGCAAGAACACCACCCAATAACGGTCCTACCAAACTACCACCGATAACACCAGTTGCTAGTGTTCCAAGTGCATAACCTGAACGATTTTTGGGAGCTTGACTGGCAATCAAGGCTGTTGAATTAGGGATACAACCAGAAAACAAACCGTTCAAGATACGCAAGACTAATAACCAAAAAACGTTAGGAACAAAAGCTAACCCCCATGGTAAAAGTCATCACCAAACTCGCTCTTACCATCATTGGTTTACGACCATAACGGTCTGCCAAATGTCCCCATACTAGAGCAATAAGAGCCGAAGTCAAAGCTGATAGTGACACCGCTAAACCAGCATACCATTCTACCTTATTTTTAGGTGATCCAAGTTGTTCAACATATAAAGCCATAAAAGGCATGACAAGTGAAAAGCTTGCCCCAATAAAAAAGTTACCAAGCCAAGCTACCCGCAAGTTCTGTTTCCAAAAAATACCAAAAAAATCGTTTCAATAAATTCAAAACCCTTTTAAAATAGGCTTTATTTCAAGGTTTAGTTTGGTTTGTCAAAATAGCTTACATTATAGCACAATATTAGTCAAATGAGAAAGAAAGTTGCCTATACAAGTATTGTTTTTTTAATCACTAAAAATCAGTCCGATAATGTGTGTAACAATCGGTCAACCTGCCCTTTTAGCGCTTGTAGATTACCACGATTGTCTAGTAATTTATCAGCATAAGCTTTTTTAGCTTCTGTTGACATCTGACTCACTATGCGCTTTTGTGCTTCAGAACGCGTGTAATGATTTCGCACCACTAAACGGTCTAACTGCGTCTTTTCATCAACATAAACTAACCAGACCTCATCAAACCAATCCATATAATCAAGCTCAATCAACAGCGGAATATCCATGAAAAAAACTTCCTCTGTCTGGGCTAATTGATTCCGACGATTAGCTAATTCTTGGCGAATAATCTCATTTTGCAACCTTGACGATTTTGCCATCACCTCTTTATTTCCAAAAATAGCATGTCCTAATTTTTGACGGTCAAGCTCTCCGTTTTCTTGCAGGATGTTATTTCCAAGCCATTCAACTAAAGTTTGATACAACTTGCCCCCTTTTTTTTGCAATTCATGCACAACTTGATCTGCATCAATAACCTGATAGCCCTGCTTTCGAATTTCAGCCACAACTGTTGATTTTCCTGAAGCAATTCCGCCCGTGATTCCAATAATTTTTGTCATCGTTTTTGACATGCAGGACAAAGATGTGTCCCACGACCTCCTACTTTGATTTTTTCAATCGGCGTTGCACAACGTGGGCAAGGTTCGCCCGTCTTACCGTAAACTTGCAAAAACTGTTGCATATTGCCATCCTCACCAAAGGCATTATGATATGTTCTGATTGTTGTTCCACCTTTAGCAATTCCTAGCTGCAAAATCCGAATAATCTCGCCATGCAACAAAGCTATTTCCGAATCTGTCAAACTTAAACTGACACGCTCTGGGTGAATTTTCGCTGCCCAAAGCGCCTCATCAACGTAAATATTTCCAAGCCCCACAACCAAGGTTTGGTCTAAAAGATAAGGCTTGATAATCTTCTTGGAAGCTTTCAATTTTCTAGTAAAGTCTGATAAGTCAAATATTCCCTTTGTCGGTTCAGGACCAAGCTTTTTCTTTTGAAAATAAGCCTCTATCTGATTTGGATACAGCAACTCCATTGTTCCAAACTTACGAACATCTTGATAAACCAATGTTGACCCATCATCAAGTTGAAAAAGAACATGAAAATGTTTGTTATCAGGCACCTGTTCTGGAAAAAGCAAATACTTACCTTCCATTCGCAAATGAGAAATGATCACCTGCTTATCCAACATTAATAGTAAATATTTTCCACGCCTTCCAATATTCTGAAACATTTGCCCCAAAATCTCAGTCTCAAATGCCACCAAATCTGTTTTGACAATCTTAGGCACACGAACATCAACGGCTACAATTTTTCGACCAACAATCAGACTCTCCAAACCACGTCTAACCGTCTCAACCTCAGGTAATTCAGGCATATTTCTGATACAAAGGACGTAAAAGGCAAAGTAAAATTAGGAGGTCATCAGAAATCCTGATTTCTGATGACCTATCTATTTTACACAGCCTTTAGTCCGTGTTCAATGTAACACGAACAAATCCCTCTCCTTTCTAAAATTCATTTAATTCTTGATTGAGCATTTCTACGCTTATTATAAAACAGAGTGCTGCTTTTAAGCAAACACTCTGCTTTAGTGTTATCTTTGACAAAGCTACCCAGGCTACGCTTAATATTCTTTCTCGTTGTAACCAAAGTCAGCAAGGTCAAGTTTTTTATCACGCCAATTTTTCTTAACTTTAACCCATGTTTCAAGGTAAACTTTGTCACCAAGCATGATTTCAATATCACGACGTGCCATTTTACCGATTTGCTTGAGCATTGCCCCCTGCTTACCGATAATAATCCCTTTTTGGCTATCACGTTCAACCATAATTGTCGCACGGATATGCACTTTATCCGTTTCAGGGTCACGTTTCATAGACTCAACGATAACCGCAACAGAATGTGGCACTTCTTGTTCAGTCAATTTCAAGATTTTTTCACGAATCATTTCTGACACCAAGAAACGTTCTGGGTGGTCAGTAATTTGGTCCTCAGGGAAATATTGGAACCCTTCCTCCAAATTATCTTTCAAAATGTTCATCAATGTTTCAACATTGTTCCCTTGAAGAGCTGAAATTGGCACAATTTCTTTGAAATCCATTTGACTACGGAAATCATCAATTTGTTCCAAAAGTTGGTCTGGGTGCACTTTGTCAATCTTATTAATGACTAAGATAACAGGAATTTTAGCAGCCTTCAAGCGCTCGATAATCATATCATCACCCTTACCACGCTTTTCATCAGCAGGCACCATAAAAAGGACTGTTTCAACTTCACGAAGAGTGCTGTAAGCAGATTCCACCATGAAATCACCAAGTGCATTTTTGGGCTTATGAATCCCAGGTGTGTCAATAAAGACAATTTGTTCCGTATCCGTCGTGTAAATTCCCATAATTTTATTACGAGTTGTTTGAGCTTTATCACTCATGATAGCAATTTTTTGCCCCATAACATGATTTAAAAATGTTGATTTCCCAACATTTGGGCGACCTAAAATCGCTACAAAACCTGATTTAAACATATGATATAAAGGACGTTAAACGCCCTACTCCTTTCAATTCTCTCTAACTAAGTTTTGGCTATTCACCAAAAATCAAGGCAATAATTTTCGGTACAAAAATAATCAATCCTGTTAAAACAGCATAGCCTGAAATGACTAAAACTGCAGCTGCTGCCATATCCTTAGCATTTTTAGCTAACATTGAAAAATGATAATGGCTAGCAAGATCAACCACATTTTCAATCGCCGAATTAATGATTTCAAACGTGATGACTAAAAAGATTGCCAGTAGCAAAAAGAGCCACTCAATCGCCGAAATTCGAAAAACAGCGCCAGCTATAATCGCCAAAATAGCTGAAACCATATGCTTGCGCATGTTTCTTTCTTCTTTGAAGGCTGTAATAATACCTGTAATGGCAAATTCCATACTCGCTACTAACGTGCGATTTTTCCACTTTTTAGGAGAATTATTGTCTCTTGAGTCCATAGGCAGTTAAAATCTCTTCCTGTAAAGTAAACATTTCTTTTTCTTCTTCAGGGGTGTAATGATCATAACCATTGATATGTAAAAAGCCATGTACTGCAAGGAAGCCCATTTCACGTTCAAGTGAATGTCCATATTCTTCTGCTTGTTCACGCGCTTTATCAACCGAAATGAATAATTCACCGATGTAAGCATCAAATTCATCTAGCATTTCAGCCAGTTCAGGATTTTCTTCTAAGTCTTCTTCTGAAAATGACAGACTTGATTCTGGTTTGTATTCTAAGCTGATAACATCTGTTGGACGGTCTGTGTCACGGTACTCCAAGTTCAACTCATGACTACGTTCATTTATCACAAAAGTCACGGCCATTTCTTTATTGTCTTTACCTGTCTTTTCAGCTGCAAATTGTAATAAATCAAGGGTTTGTTTTTTAATTGCTTCTGAAACTTGACCAGTTTCATCTATCATTTCAACGTACATATAAATCTTCTTTCAAACTAATTATATCAGGGCTATTATACCATAATAAAATAAATCCCGCTACTGTACGCTTTACAACACTCATCCCCGCTATCTCAAGAATTTAACAGGTCAACTTTTGTCATTTTTTAGTGTTTAACTGACAGCAAGATTGATTTTCTCATAAAAAAGAAGTAGCTCGGGGTAAAGCTACTTCTTCAAGGAAGAGTGTTAAGGACTAGTTCTCATCAGAAGTCCTATCATCATTTCAAACCATCTTTGTTATAATTGCCTGATTTTACCAAATCAAAGCCGATACTAGCTGGGAATTGGTTACTAGTACTAGGTTGGCTAAAGATGATTGTAACGTTTAAATCAAGGTATTCCTCTGGGAGATCAATATAGAAATTACCTTGAGCATCTTTTGTCATGGCTTAACCAGGCCACGCACCAAGTGGCATTTGGACTGGATTACCATAATAAGCATAGAGATTTGCGCTATCTCAACCACCAGGATTATCAAATGAAATACGTGTCATTCCTTCAAGAACATCTGCAACAAAACCGTCTTTAGAATAAACACCTTCTGCTTTAAAATCAAATCCTGTATTTTGTGGATATTGTGCACCACTACAGTTGACAAAGAGCCGCTAAAACATGACCGAAAGGAAAACTAAATATATTTCCCTTCTGTCAGTCAATTCATGTAAACTTACGAGCCATTGTTTCAGCTATCACTTCGTTTTTTTCTACTAATATAAGTTCCC
>ERZ1026894.353-NODE-353-length-35008-cov-28.155294_pt1 | contig 35008 bp, 38 predicted proteins | sample MGYA00380177_ERZ1026894 | MGnify/ENA primary metagenome ERZ1026894 (study PRJEB33269, sample SAMEA4719813) | human gut metagenome | biome: human-associated habitat; feature: organic feature; material: feces | place: Cameroon | collected 2013-10 ... | reverse complement strand
TGTACGCTCTTTCTGTCGTTTCTTCTTTCCTTCCCTTAAACTGTCAAATAACGGCAATCAATGTAAGTGAAAAAAAATATATCACCAGAGTTTTATTATGTCAAGCATTTTTTTCTTAATTATTAATATTTTTTTCATTTTTAGGCATATTTTTAGTTTTTTGGGGAAGAGCACACAAAAAAAGAAATTTTCCAACTTCAAAGACTTTCCTTTTTCTTTATATCATTAGGACAACCAGTTTATATCTGTTGGACAGTATTCCTGTATAACAACTACAGTAAAATGTACAACATATTTTCAGATTTTTGTGTCGTCTATACACACATCCCTTGCTGCAAAGAATCATATTTAATTGCAATTTTCAGAGTAACAGAATATAAACAACTCAAAAAAACTAATAAATAAAGTAAAAAAAACAATTGAGGTTTTCTCTGTAAAAAATTATAATAAGCTAGTTTCGAATACATATTAATATTTGAAGCTTATCAAGAGAAATAATCCAGCAGACAACGAGGATGGAAAAAAATGAGATGCCCCTACTGCGGAAGTTTTGACGACAAAGTTACCGAATCCCGGCAAATGGCAAATGGCGAAAGCATACGAAGAAGACGACAGTGCATTTCGTGCGGACACAGATTCACAAGCTACGAAAAAATAGAAGAAAAGCCTTTCATGGTTGTAAAGCGCGACGGAAGAAGACAGCCATTCGACATAAAAAAAGTCGCAAAGGGAATTGAACGTGCACTGGAAAAACGTCCGGTTTCAACAGACTTTATAGACTTGATTGTAAACGAAATTGAAGACGAGGCATACACAGCCGGAAAACTCAAACGCGAAATTTCAACAGAGGAAATCGGAGAGCTTGTTCTAAAAAAACTTAATTCCGTAGACAAAGTCGCATACATTCGTTTCGCAAGCGTGTACCGCCATTTTACAAATCTTGAGGAATTCATAACCGAAGTAAAAAAAATCTCCGAAAGGTAATTTCTCAATTTAAAAAGCCAACATTGAAGAAATCAGCACTATATGGTAGACTGCTAGATTATCCGAGGGGAAAATGAATAAAATCGAAGGCAGACTATATATAATAGGCGCAGGCTTTGCCGGACAAATGATTGCAAACGACATTGCGAAAAAAAAAGTCTTTGGAACAGTTTCTGCGTTTCTCGATGATGATAAAAATTTAATCGGAACAAAAATTGACGGCATACCTGTTATAGGTCCGATTGACAGTATTGCGGACGTTTTGCGTGTAAACGGAGCAGACCAAGCCGTAATTGCAATTCCAAGCGCACCAGTTGAAAGAATCAGAAAAATTTATTCCTCCTTAAAAAAATGCGGATTTCTTCAGATAAAAATTCTGCCTTCAATAAGCCAAGTCATTGACGAAAAAGCCCACATAATTCAGGCCCGTGATATAAATCCGCTGGACATTCTAGGAAGAACTCCAGTAACAATTCCGCTTGCAAAAAGCCTTTCGTATTTAAGAGGAAAACGTGTTCTAATAACAGGCGCAGGCGGCTCAATCGGCAGCGAGCTTGCACGTCAGCTTCTTTCAGGCGGAGCAGAACGGCTTTATCTTTTTGGACACGGCGAGAATTCAATTGTAAATATTTACAGGGAACTTCATGTTCTTCAGGATGAAGGCGTAGGACAAAAGGCTTCAATTGTTCCAATAATCGGCGACATGAAAGACAGGGAATACGTAAAGTACATAATTTCTCACACTCATGCTGATGTTATCTTTCACTGCGCCGCATACAAACATGTTCCAATGATGGAAGAGAATTCTATAGCCGCAATTGAAAACAATGTATTCGGAACAAAGAATCTTCTGGATGCCGCGCTTGAATCTGGAACTGAAAAATTCGTGCTTATTTCAACAGACAAAGCCGTTGAGCCTGTAAGCGTTTACGGCGCAAGCAAAATGCTATGTGAAAAACTTGTAATTCAAGCCGCGCAAAACGCAAAGAAAAACCAAGCGTTTATGTTTGTCCGCTTCGGAAATGTTCTTGGAAGCCGAGGCTCAATTCTTCCTATTTTTATGGAGCAGATTCAAAACGGAGGTCCTGTAACTGTAACCGATCCACAAATGGAACGCTACTTTATGACAATTCCAGAGGCCTGCTCTCTTGTGCTTCAGACTGGAGGCGTTGGAACAAACGGAGCATCGTATCTTTTGGACATGGGCGAACCTATAAAAATTCTGGAGCTTGCAAAGCAGGTAATAAAGTTTTCTGGATTTACGCCGGACAAAGAAATAAAAATTCAGTTTATCGGAGCAAGAAAAGGCGAACGCTTGGAAGAACCTTTGTGGCTAAAAGAAGAAAATCCTGAGCCTACAGAATACAAAAAAATTCTAAAGCTCACAAATATTTCTCCTAAAAATTTTTCACTTGATAAGTTGATTGATTCTTTAAATCCAATCTGCGTGCTTTCTAAAGGTAAAGAAGAACTTTACAGGAACAGTGGTGAACTGAAAAAAATTCTAAGAAAAGCAGTTCCAACCCTTGACGAATTTTACAAGCGTGAAGAAAACTTATCGGCAAAAAATGAAAAGTCTTATGCAAAGGCGGTTTTATAATGAGTTTAAGCGAGCAAAAAACAGAACTAAAAAAAATGAACGTGCCTTTTTTTAAAGCATCAATTTCAGAAGAAGAAGAGCAAGCCTGCACAAATGTTTTAAGAAGCGGCTGGCTTACAACAGGAAAAGAAACTCATGAATTTGAAAAGGAATTCGCGCAAAAAATAAATTCTCCATTTGCGCTTGCAGTTAACAGCAACACAAGCGGAATGATTCTTGCAATGGAAGCTCTTGGCGTAAAACCTGGCAAAGCAGTTATAACAACGCCCTACACTTTTGTGTCCACAGCAGCCAGTGCGCGGCACCTTGGAGCTGACGTTTATTTTGCCGACATTGAAAAAGAAAACTATTCAATAGATCCAGAAAAAATTGAAGAGATTTTAAAAAGTCCGCATGGAAAAAATGTCGCCGCAATAGTTCCCGTTCACATTGCAGGAAATTTGTGCAACATGAAACACATAATGGAGCTTGCTGAAAAATACAATGTAAAAGTAATAGAAGACTGCGCACATTCATTTCCAAGCAAAACAAGTCTTGGATTTGCCGGAACAATCGGAGATGCAGGAGTATTTTCATTTTATGCAACAAAAACAATCACTTGCGGCGAAGGCGGAATGGTTTGTGTAAAAGACAAAAAAACTGCTGAAAGAATTCTTCAAATGAGGCTTCACGGAATGAACCGGGATGCCTGGGACAGATACACTTCGAATAAAGCAAGCTGGGAATACGACATTGTGGCTTCGGGATTCAAAAGCAACTTGCCGGACATTCTTTCTGCAATAGCAAGAGTTCAGCTAAAAAAAGCCGACATTCTCGATGCAAAGCGAAAAGTTCACGTAAAAAAATACAATGACGCTTTTTCAAAAATGGATTTTGTAAAAATTCCTCCGACTTCGGAAGGAGACGCCTGCCATCTTTACATTCTGAGACTTGACCTTTTAAAGTTAAAATGTACAAGGAATGAATTTGCTTCTATGCTTCAAGAAATGGGAATTGGAATAAGCGTGCATTTTATTCCGCTTTTTCACTTTTCATACTGGAAGAAACTCTACCCTGATTTCACAAAGGAAAAATTTCCTGAGGCTGAAAAAAAATTCCAGGAATCAATTTCAATCCCGCTCTGGCCGGACATGACAGAAGAAATGACAAAATATGTTATTCAGGCAGTGAAAGAAATTGGAGAAAAATATCATGCCTAAAGCTTTATATGCAAAGAAAAATTCAAAAGTTTCTTTTCAGAAAGAATTTTACAGCGACCTTACAATGGACGATATGTATTTTGCAATGATTGTAAGAAGTCCAGTAAGCGAAGGAATTGTAAAATCAGTTTCGCATCCAAACTTGCCGGACGGCTACAGTCTTGTAACTGCGCGTGATGTTCCGGGTTCAAATTTAGTCGATACTTCAAAAGGAAAAATTCCTATTTTCTGTGAAGGAAATATTTCGTATGAAGGAGAGCCGCTTGCACTTTTGGTCGGTCCCGACGAAGCTGTTTTGCAGTCGCTTTTTGATGAGCTTGTTTTGACAATTGACACAAACACAATCGAGGATTACCTTCCTGATGAATTTGACATAAACGCAAAGGCTATTGAAAATTCAGGAAAGAAACAAACAAAGAAAGAATTAAAAATTCAAAATGAAGAGCTTAAAAACATCAAGAAAATCAAAGAAGAATTTTTTTCAGACAAACTTGCGCAGAGAATTATAAAGTTCGGTCCTTGTTTTGAAAAATCAGATGATGAATCCTGCATAGAAAAAATTTTTGAAGAAGCAAAATATGTTGCGGAAAACGAATGGCGCTATGCCTTGAAAACTCCAGATTACGGAGAACCAAACGGCGCAATGTGCTCATGGAAAGAAAATTATGTAACAATCTCAACCCCAACTCAATGGCTGAACAATTTAAGGCACACAGCTTCAGAAGCGCTTGCAATTCCTCCTGAATCAATAACAATAAGAAAAACAACTTCAACAAACAGAGGAACAAACAGCATTTGGTACAATTCAATAATTGCCTGCCAGACTGCGGTTGCCGCAAAAAAAACAGGTCACCCTGTAAAGCTTGTCTACACAAGAAACGAGCAGGAAAAATTTCTGAACAAGATGCAGCCCATTTCAATCAGGAACAAAACTGCGGTAAACGAAAAAGGCGTTATTGAAGCCATGAAAATTCAAATTGAAGTAGACGCAGGCTTTGCAAATCCGTTTGCACAGGAAATAATCGACAGACTTTCAATTGCTTCATGCGGCTGCTACAATCCAAAAAATACTTTTATAACGGCAACTGCAAAAAGTTCCTTAAATCCTGCATCTTCGGTTGACATCCAGCTGATTGATTCCGCGACATTTTTCGCTGTTGAAAATCAGATTAATGAACTTTGCAATAAATGCAATCTTACGCCTTTAGAGTTCCGGCAGAAAAATCATTTGAACATAGATTTTACAAAAAGAAAAATTCCAAAAGCACAGTTTCTTTTTGAAATTGAAAAATTCAACGAGACGATCGAAGCTCTTTCCAAGCAAAGCGATTTCAACAGAAAATATGCTTCTTACAGACTTGACGCCATGAACTGGAAACTAGGAAGCGGTCCAAAAGAATATGTTTCAGTTTTTTCATCTCCAATGCGCGGAATCGGATTTTCGTGCGCGTTTGAAGGAGCCGGATATTACGGCTCGGAAATTTACAACGGAAGCCACACTCTTGAAGTAACGCTGGAAACAGATTCAGTTTTAACAATCCACTGCCCTCCAGTTTCAAATTCCGTGCATGAAATATGGAGAGGAATCGCCGCTGAAATTTTAAACATTCCGCTTCTTTGCGTAAAAATAAATTCAGTATTCAGTAACGGAGAAGAGCCGCCGCTTCCAGAAAATGTATACAGCAATATAAGCATAATGACTTCGCTTTTGAAAAAATGCTGCCTTGCAATAAAAAGAAGAAAGCCGGACGAACCGCTTCCGTTCAAAGTAAAAAAGAAAACTGCAGCTGTAAAAAAAACAGAATGGAATAATGAAACTTTTTCGGGAAAACCGTTTCATTCAACATCTTTTGCCGCAGCCGCAATTGAACTGGAAATAAATCCATGCACATACCGTGAAAAACTCAGAAGCATAAATCTTGTTTTGAACGGCGGAAAAATTCTTAACATTCAAGCCGCAACTTCCACAGTAAAACTTGGAATACAAAAGGTTCTTTCATCGCTTCTTGAAGATGACAAGGTTGAATGCAAGAACATAAAAATTTCCTTTATGCAATCAGAAAAAGACCCATCGCAAATAGGAGAACTTGTGCATCAGGTTATTCCAGCCGCATACACGCAAGCGTTAACTCAAGCCTTGAACTGCACAATAAATTCACTTCCGCTGAAAACTGATTCGCTCTACAAAAAAATCAAAGAGCAAAAGGCAAAAATAAAATCTCAGAAAGAGCAAGAAGCCGAGCAAAAAAACAAAGAACAGACAGAAAAGGAGGAAACTCAAAATGAAAATTCCGCTGTATCTGAACAATAAAAAAATAGTTCTTTCCGCAGAGCCAACAGAATCCCTGCTGTCTGTCTTACGCAAGGAAAAACTTTACAGCGTAAAATGCGGTTGCCAAAAAGGAATGTGCGGAAACTGCATGATTTTGCTTAATGACAAATCCGCCGCAAGCTGCCTTATTCCAGTTGGAATTACCCGCGACTGCCACATTATAACTCTTGAATATTTTCAAAGCAATCCGTGCTATCAAGATATAATCGCAGGTTTTTCCAAGGCAGGAATAAATTTATGCGGATACTGCAATGCCGGAAAAATTTTTACAGCCTACACTATTTTAAAAAATTACTACCGCCCGACTTTGGATCAAATATATTCAGCAATAAAAAATTTGGACTCGTGCTGCACAGATTTTTCCACACTGACAAATGGAATTCTTTATGCAGTCGCCGAAAAACATGCAAGAGAGGGAAAAAGTTCAAATGCCAAAAAGTAAAACAGTATTTATTTCAAAAACCTTATCCGATGTTTTTTACCACATAAAAAGCGTAAATGAAATTCAGCTTCTTGCAGGCTGCACACAGCTAAAAAAAGTTCAAGACAAATCAGTTTCGCTTAGAATGATTCCAGAGCTTAACATCATAGACAGAAAAGAGAGACATATAGAATTCGGCAGCGCAGTTTCAATTGCAAATATGATTCTAACAGGCGGACAAAAACTTCCGGTAGTCCTTGCAAAAGCTCTCAAATCAATTGGCACAGAACAAATTAAAAACATTGCGACTTTAGGCGGAAATATTTGCGCCAAAGATTTTAAATATACACTTTGGGCTCCACTACTCGCACTGAATGCACGGCTGGAAATTAAAAATCAAAATGAAACTCTTTTTATTCCATTTAACAAATTCACAGGTATTCCTGAAAAGCACATTTTGACAAAAGTAAGAATCCCGCTTGATGAATGGGAAGTTGAAATTTTCAAAAGAGTCGGACCTTCAAACACAATAAACGAACTTTCCGCAAGCTTTGCATTTCTTGCAGATACACAGCGTGGAATGATTGCAAAAATAAGAATCGCATTTGCAGGAAAAGTATTTTTCTATTCGCCGGAATTTGAAAACAGAATTATTGGAACAAGGCTTCCTCTTTCTGCAAAAACAATCGATGATTTGATTGACAACGCAAAAAAAATTTTTGTTGAGCAGAATACAATAACAGATTCAGAACTGATTTTAAAAGCCCAATTTCTAAATCTGCTTCGAAATGCTTTTGAACAGCTTATGTAAAAATAAAATTCCTCATTTAAAATTTGCCCGTTATTTTATAAGCATTGCGTCTCCGTAGCTAAAAAAGCGGTATCTATTTTCAACTGCAATTTTGTATGCATTCAAAATATTTTCACGTCCAGCAAATGCGCTCACAAGCATAATGAGCGTGCTTTCCGGTGTATGAAAATTTGTAAACATTTGATCCACAACTTTAAATTTATATCCCGGATACATAAAAATATTTGTGCTTCTTGTTCCGCCATGTACAATTCCATTTTCATCCGAAGCACTTTCCAAAGTTCTTACACTTGTAGTTCCAACAGCAAGAACCGGTCTGCCTTCTTTCTTTGCTGAATTGATTTTTTCTGCAACATCATAAGGAACTGTATAAAATTCCTCATGCATTTTATGCTCTTCAATATTATCCGCGCGCACAGGAAGAAAAGTTCCAAGTCCCACATGAAGCGTTATCCATTCAAGGTCAACATTCTTTTCCTTTAGCTTTTCCAAAACAAATTCTGTAAAATGAAGCCCCGCCGTAGGACAAGCCGCGCTTCCAGTTTCTTTTGCGTAAATAGTCTGATAACGTTCGCTGTCTGTATCATCATCTTCGCGCCGGATATAAGGCGGAAGCGGAATGTGTCCGTTTTTTTCAAACCAAACTTCTGTAAGCCTGAACGGAAATTCTATAAATCTAAATTCAGTTCCATCATTTTTTGAATCAGAAACAATTTTGCCTTCGCTTCCATCTGGAAACTTATAGACATTTCCCGGCTTCACTTTTTTCGCGCCCTTGACCATCGTATTCCAGATATTTCCTTCGGGTGAAGTTTGATTTAAAAACATAAATTCCTGCTCGCGCCCTGTGTCTGTTTTTATTCCGTAGCATCGGCTTCGGCGGACTTTGCTATTGTTGAAAACCATTAAAGTGCCGGGCTCAACCAAATCAACTAAATCCTTCATGGCATAATGAAAAACTTTTCCCGTCGATTTATCCAAAAACATAAGCTTGTCATTTCCGCGGATTCCAGAAGGTTTCTGCGCAATAAGCTCTTCCGGCAAATCAAAATTAAAGTCACTGGTCTTCATATATTTTTCCTAAAAAAAAGTTGTTTATTTTAAAAATCAAAAACTGGCTCTGACTTTGCATTTTCTTCAAAAGAAATTCCAAGATGATTGTAAGCTTTTTCTGTGGCGACTCTTCCGCGGGGAGTTCTCTGTAAAAGTCCGCACTGAATCAAATAAGGCTCATAATAATCTTCAAGAGTGTCCATCGATTCCCCAATTGAAATGGCAAGAGTTTCCGCGCCAACTGGTCCTCCACCGAATTTTTTTATAATCGCAAGAAGAATTTCCCTGTCATAATTTTCAAGTCCCAAAGAATCAACTCCAAGACGCTCAAGCCCTTTTTTCACAATTGATTTTGTAATAACGCCGCTTCCTTCAACTTGCGCAAAATCTCTCATGCGCCGAAGAATTCTGTTTGTAACACGCGGAGTTCCTCTAGAGCATCCTGCCATAAGCAAAGCCGCATCGTCTTCAACTTGAACATTTAAAATTTTTGCAGAACGCCGGATTATCGAAGCAAGTTCTTCTTTCGTGTAAAAACTGAAACGCTGTATAATTCCAAAGCGGCTTATAAGCGGACTTGAAACCATGCCGGCTTTTGTTGTCGCGCCTACAAGAGTGAATTTCGGAATCGGAATTCTGACAGTTCTTGCAGCGGCTCCTTGACCGATAACCCAGTCAAGCTCATAATCCTCCATCGCAATATATAGCATTTCTTCAATTGCAGGTTTCAATCTGTGAATTTCATCAATAAAAAAAACGGTTCTCGGAGAAATTGTTGAAAGAATTCCCGCAAGATCCTTTGGCTTTTCCAATGCAGGCGCACTAGTAACTTTAAAGTCCGCACCAAGCTCGTTTGCGGTAATTTGCGCCAAAGTTGTTTTCCCAAGTCCAGGCGGTCCAATCAAAAACAAGTGATCCAAAGCTTCGTGTCGTTTTCTTGCCGCATCTATAAAAACACTAAGATTTTCTTTTACCGTTTGCTGCCCAAGAAATTCACCTAAAAGTGCAGGCCGCAAAGAATTTTCCTGAACATCATCTGAAGAAGCAATATCGGCGCGAACAATATTCACAGAAGATTCCGCCGATTTTCCCTGAGCAGCCTGAAGCGCAAGCTGCGTAACAATATTCATTTCGTCTTCTTCGGAAGGCTTTTTCATATAAGAACTTCTGGCATTTACACTTTTATTCATCTTGCAAGCTCCAGAATTGATTTTTTAAATACTGAATCTTCTTTTGCATTTTGGCTAAGCAAAGAGAATTTTTCATCAGCCTGAAGCTCTGAAGAAATTTTTGAAACAGCATCCTCTGCCTTTGCGCGGTCATAGCCCATGCTCACAAGCGCGTCAATCACATCTGCGTAGGCATTATTTTTTCTAACTGCACTAGATATTTTTTCATTTGAAACAAACGAAAGCTTTCCTTTTAAACTCAAAATAATTTTTCCAGCAGTTTTTGGTCCGACTCCTGGAACTTTTTTCAACGCATCAACATCGCCGCTGTCAAGAATTTCAGCCAGAGCCGCAACGGAAATATTGCTCATAATTTTTACCGCGCCTTTCGGTCCGATTCCATCAACTTTTAAAAGATCAAAAAACAAAGCCCTTTCATTTTCCGTAGCAAATCCAAAAAGCGACATTAAATTTTCAGTGTGCTGCATCCAGACAAAAACGCGTCCTTTGATTCCCACCGACGGAATTTTTTCAAGCGAAGTGTCGGGAACGGTAACATCCCACTCAATTCCATTTGTTTCTATAAAAAGTTTCTGCGGAAATTTTCCGGTAACAACTCCAGTCAGACTGTTAAACATGGCAAGATTATATATAAATTCCCAAAAAGAAACAATCAAAGAGTTACGGCATACGGACTTTCATACATTTTTAGAAGCGACTCTTTCGTATTGTATTTTTCGCCGACGCAAAATTCTTTTGACCAAGTCATATAATAAGCCCAAGGAATATGCGTTTTTTCCAGAATTGAAACATCCGGAATGTAGCCGACTTCCGCAAGAGCGCAAACTTTATTTTTTGAAGAGCCTTCGCAAAGCTTAAAATATTCAGCTGAATAATCTGTCGGCTCGTATTCAGGACGGTAAACATCAATTGAAACCACATCAACTTTGTCATCTCCCGGATATGCTTCTTTTACATCGCTGTTCCAAACCCAAAGCAAATTATTCAGCTTATGAACATTCGTATAATAGTCAAACATAAGCTCGTAAAGCTTTCCAGCAACAACAGGACCTTTTGCTCCCCACCAAAACCAATCGCCGTAACTTTCATGGAAAGGCCGCCAAAGAATAGGAACATTACTGAACTTTTTCAGAATTTCCGCAATTGAATCCATGTCGCTAAAGAATTTTTTACGTTCTTCTGTTCCTTTTACAAGAATTCTTTCCGCATCAAAATCAGTATTCTTTGAATAAAAGCTTTTTCCTTTTCCCCCAAGCGGCGAAAACCAATGGAAAGTAAAAGTTAAAATACCAGAAGATTCACTAGCCCACTTCAACGCTTGCTCAACTGTATTTTTATTTTCTTCAACTTCGATAAGGCACTCAGAATCAGATTCAGCATAATTTATATTTGGAGAATAAGACAAAAGTTCAAAGCCTCTAAGCTTAGGTTCTTTTCCTGTAATGGATTTTATGAAGTTTATTTCTTCCATTGGTACAGTCTGAGTATGCTGACCTGTTATGATTTTTTTTCCAGAAATTTCATAAAGACACTCAAGAAGTTTTTTTGCAACAGGAATCGCATTTTTATTTGCAGTTTGAACCATAAATATTCCTTGTAAATTTTGCATAAAAAAAAGGCTGCCCCCTTATGAAGTCAACAACTTCTAGGACAGCCTGTCGAACAACTGGAAAAAGACTACCAGTTATCCATCATATCATCTTCATCTTTATTTTCAAGGTCATAAAGATCTGTTACAGCTCTCATGTCATCAAGATACATATAGAAAGCGCCTCTTGCTTCCATAGGATTGCAGTCTACACGGAATCCAACAACGCGAAGTCCAGGTCTATCTCCATGATATACACTCTGCTGAACAATTCCATGCTCGCTATCTGGAGAAGGAGGAATGGCGGTTGTAAGTTTTTTCCATCCGCTGAATTCCAATGAACCCATCCAAATTTCAAAGTTGTTTCCATTGTAATCCTGGACCAAAAGCCAAAGCTGATGTCCCATATTGCGTCCGCAAGCCCAAATAGAAACTGTCTTTGTAACACCTTCAATAGGAATCGGCCGGGCAGCTGTGATATAGAATGAATTTACACCACGGCGGAAAAATTCAACTTTAACACCAAGAACTTTTGTATCTTCAATCTGCTGATTTCCAGAATCATTTAATTCCTCTTTTGCAGCAGGACTTCCTTCAAACAAACGTCCTGTAATAACTCCGTTGTCAGAAGAAATATGAACATTCCAGGAACCTTCCCTTTCAAAACGGTCTACACTCACCTCGCGAAGAGCCTGGCGAGCACTGTCATTTCCGATATTTGATGCATCCGGCTCAGAAAGACTGTCTGTCTGAGAAAAAGCAGTTCCAGCAAAAACAGCAGCCAACGCTAAAACAGCAAAACTTATTTTTTTCATTTGTCTTCCACCTTTATTCTTTATTGAACTGTTGTTTCTGTATTATCAGAAGATGATGACTCTGACTCGCCGAAATCCGCATCTTTCAAAGCATATCCATCATATACGTTTGCAAGAGTGTTTGTTGTATATTTCAACTGATCAAAATAGATAACGTAATCGTCAACAGCTTCATTCGCATCCGAGCGGATCCTAAATCCAACAAAACTCATGTTCGTTCTTCCCGAGCGGATTCTTGAATGCTGGCGGATATATCCAGGAATATTCACAACAACATTCCTCCAGCCATTGAACATAAGGTTTCCAGCTTTAAGAGAATGAACACGACCGTCCGCATCACGGACAAGAATCTCAAGCCTATAGTTATAGTTTGCGCCCCAAACCCAAAAGTCAACCTGTGTAACAGTTCCTACAAAAGGAATTTCATAGGCAGCACCATCTTTAGAAGGATAAACTTCAAACCAGTTATCGCCTTTGCGATCATATTTTGCCTTCACACCCAAGACCATCGCGGCAGGATCTGAATCTTTGTGGTAAGGAATCAATGAATTTGGAATTCCTTCAAACTTCTTCAAAATCGGATAGCCTTCAGCAATGAAACGGCTAGACTGAACAGCCCAAGACCATTCCATATCTGTATCGAAGTTGTCGATAACAATTGTTTCAACAGCCTTAGAGCTTGGCTGAGCTACTGCCGGCACGCAGAATGCAAGTCCAAGAATCAGGCTACCTAAAATGACTACGCCCTTTTTCATTAAAAATCTCCTTGAGTACGATTGTTTTTCATGTATCGCCAAGTTTTTATTTTATTTAACTGATTAAAAAAAAATCAACTAAATTATTAACATTTATTATATTTACACAATCATTTTTTGTCAAATGATTTATAAAGTATTTTGCAATTCGGTTTCAGTCTTGAATTTTGCATTTAAATGTTTTATCTTATTAAAAGTCCGAACATTCCGGATACAAGGAGCTAATATGTACAGTTACAAAGATCTTGGACTTGTAAACACAAAAGATTTGTTTGCAAAGGCAATGAAAGGCAAATATGCGATTCCAGCATACAACTTCAACAACATGGAACAGATGCAGGCAATTATTCAGGCTTGCGTTGAAACAAAATCACCTGTAATCCTTCAGGTTTCAAAGGGCGCAAGAGCTTATGCAGACAAGTACATTCTGCGCAACATGGCCCGCGGAGCTGTTGAATACGCACATGAGCTTGGATGCGACATTCCGATCGTTCTTCACCTTGACCACGGCCCTAACTTTGAAGTTGCAAAAGACTGCATTGACAATGGATTCTCTTCTGTAATGATTGACGGCTCTTCACTTCCTTATGAAGAGAACATCGCTGTTACAAAGAAAGTTGTTGAATATGCACACTCACAGAAAGACTACGTTACCGTAGAAGCAGAGCTTGGTGTTCTCGCAGGTGTTGAAGATGAAGTTGCCTCAGCTGAAAGCCACTACACAAAGCCGGAAGAAGTTGTTGATTTCACAAGCAAGACAGGATGCGATTCTCTCGCAATCTCAATCGGAACTTCACACGGAAGATGCAAATTCACACCAGAGCAGTGCACACGCAGCCCGGACGGAGTTCTTATTCCACCGCCACTCGCATTCGATGTTCTTGAAGCGATTGAAAAACAGCTTCCAGGATTCCCAATCGTACTCCACGGCTCATCTTCTGTTCCAATGGAATATGTAAGAATCATCGAGCAGTTCGGCGGAAAAATTCCTGATTCAGTTGGAATTCCGGAAGAGCAGCTCCGCAAGGCTTCAAAGTCAGCAGTTTGCAAAATCAACATCGACTCAGACGGACGCCTCGCAATGACAGCGGCAGTCCGCAGATTCCTCGCCGAGCACCCGGATAAATTCGATCCACGCGAATACCTTGGACCTGCACGCGAAGAACTCAAGAAGATGTATATGCACAAGAATATAGATGTTCTCGGTTCAGCAGGACACGCATTGGACTAGTCCATTAAAGAAATAAATTCTTTATACGGGGGAATTTCATTTTATATGAAGTTTCTCCGTCTTTTTTATGCGAAAAATATCTTTATAATGAAACTGTTGAAAAAAAAGTTTTTTGCCGCTAAACTAATCAAATATGTACTCATTTTTAATTTTATCGATTCCGGCTACAGTTATTTTTTATTGCTGCATTCACACTGAGTACAGCTTCAAAAGTTTCTTTGGTCCTATCGCAATCGGACTTACAGCAGGAATTGTCTCAGCAATCTTCAAGGAATATTTTATTTTTTCAGCCTATGTCGCCACATCGGGATTTTTCGAGCATTTTCTGCACATACTGAAAACAACATTTTTTCCGCCGGTAATTTTATTTGCATTCTGGGATTTATTTTCAAAAGACGGAACAAGATACAAAACAACATCGGCATTTCCGCTGCTAGCATCATTTTACGCAATTTTTCTTCCATATATATCAATTTCAAGTCCTGAAAAACACTCATTTTTCTTTTTATTTGAAAATCCGATTCTCTTTATCTGCACAGCATTTTTTTCTCAGGCTTTTTATTTGAAAATAAAACTCAGCATAGAGTCCAAGAAAAAAAACAAAACCGCAGTTTTTGCAATTGCATTCGTTGTAATTTCATCCATACTGCCGGCAATTCAAACCTTGTGGTATTTTAAAATATTCGGATTTGCACACGCCGTGCTCGCAGTTATTTTTGCCATGGCAACATTTATTTTCTATAAAATTACGTTCATCAAAGAAAATTCACTAGACACAGTTCTATAATTTCTGATAAAATACTTGTTATGCTATGCGAGTATTTTATACTCTAGGAGGATAATTGGCAGACAACAAAGGTATGCGCGTAAATGAACAGATACGCGTAAGGGAGATCAGACTCATTGATGATGAAGGTGAACAGAAGGGAATTGTCCCTACAATTGAAGCCCTCAGAATGGCAAAGGATCGAGACCTCGACCTTGTAGAAGTTTCGCCAAACGCAAATCCGCCGGTTTGTAAAATACTGGATTTCGGAAAGTACAAGTTCGAACAGGAGAAAAAGCTTCGTGACTCCAAAAAGAACCAGAAAGTACTCAAGCTCAAGGAGATTCGTATGCAGCCTAAAATCGGCGCAGGCGACCTTGACACGAAAGCAAAGCATGTTCAGGAATTTCTAAACGAGGGCGACAAAGTGAAAGTTACAATCCGTTTCCGCGGACGTGAGCTTGCACACACAGAACTTGGTTATGATGTACTGAAAGAAGTTGAAAAAAGACTTGTCGAAGGTTCTTATGCAATCGAAAAGCCAGCCGCAATGGAAGGCAGATTCATGTCTATGACCTTGAACTCAAAAGTCAAAAAGCAGGGGTAAAACTATGCCTAAGATGAAAACAAAGAAATCCGCATCAAAGCGCTTTTCTTTAACCGGTACTGGAAAAGTTAAGTACAAGAAAATGAATCTTCGTCATATTTTGACAAAGAGATCACCAAAAAGAAAGATGCACTTGCGCCATGCAGGAATTCTTTCTGAAGATTCAGCAGCAAGAATCCGCAAACAGCAGCTTCCATACGGCTGATTTTAGGAGTAAAAGATGTCTAGAGCGATAGATGGAACAAAACGTAAAAACCGCCGTGTAAAACTCTTAAAGCTTGCAAAAGGCTTTAAAGGCGACAGAAAATCAAATTACAAAGCTGCAAAAGACGCTGTTGTAAAAGCACTTGACCATTCTTATGTTGGCCGCAAACTTAAAAAGCGTGACTACAGAAGCCTTTGGATTGCCCGTATCAATGCGGCAGTTCGCGCTGAAGGAATGTCATACAGCCGTTTTATTGACGGTCTTGTAAAAGCTGGTGTTACACTCAACCGCAAAGCATTGAGCAATATGGCTATCGAAGATCCAGTTGCATTCAAGGCTGTTGTTGAAGTTGCAAAAAACGCAGTAAAGGCATAAAAAATGATTAAACTCGATCAAGTTTTGTTGTTGCAGGAAAAAGTAGAAGCCGCTGTTGAAAAAATCAGTTCACTGACTGATAAAGTTTCGCAGCTTGAATCTGAAAACGATGCTTTGCGTAGTAAATGCGCCGAGCTTACAAAAGCGTTTTCTGAAAAAACGGAGCTGGTTTCTACAATTGAATCAACACAGGCAAAGATCGAGGAGAGCATTTTGAAAACATTAAATCGTCTTGACTCTGTTGAAGATGCAATTCTTAGCGGTCAAGGCGTACAAACTGGCAACGAAAACTCTTCGGAATCACAGCCAGTTCAAAATGAAATTCCACAGGAAGAAAACACTGATTCTGAGCAGCAGGCATCAGAGCAGACAGTTGTTTCAGAACCTCAGATTTTCCAGCAGGAAGAACCAAAACAAATGCAAGAAAATCCGGCTGAGCCGCAGGCAGATTTAAACGGACAGTTTGATATTTTCTAATACGCAGGAGAAAAACTGCATTGGGAAAACTTCAAATTGAATTGCTCGGAGCATCATTTTCCGCACAGGCTTCAGAAGACGATGCCTATCTTGCAAAACTTCTATCCTATTATAAAGAAATCACTGAATCCATAAAAAATTCTTCCGGTGTAAAAGACTCATTAAAAATAAGCATTTTATCTGGAATTGCGCTCGTAGATGAGCTTTACAAGGAAAAACAAAAATCTATTTCACTTTCAAAAGCAGTTCCAACCGAAGATGATGAAAAAGCAGAAAGAATCGCGCAGAATATAATAGAAAAAATCAGCGGAGCATTGGAATGATTTTTGTTGACGCAGATTCATGCGAAAAAAATGCAAGAGAATTTATTTTAAATACGGCGGTCAAAAAAAATCTAAAAGTAATATTTGCCGCAAACAAAAATATTCCGTTTTCATTTAGCAATCCACTTTTCAAAATGGAAATATGTTCCAAAGAAAAAAATTCCGCAGACGATTTTATTGTGGAAAATTCCAAGCCGGGCGATATAGTTATAACAAGAGACTTAATTTTGGCGCAAAGAATTTTTAACAAAAAAATATCAGTAATGAATGACAAGGGAACTGTTTTCAATAAAGAAAATCTCGAATATTTTATAGAAGAACGTATGCTAAGCATTCAAATGAAAAGCCTTGGAGTTTCAACTGGCGGAAAATGGAAAAACTACAGCAGAAAAGATTTTGAAAAATTCAAAAGCGTCTTCTCCGCCCTTCTTGAAAATTCGTTCAGCTGATTGCGTTGTTAATATCTTCCAGACGGTCTTTTATCTGCATAAAGGCATCCACAAGTTCCGGATCAAACTGATGTCCGCGCTGCTCACAGATTTCATTAAATGTATCTTCAACACTCCATTCAGCCTTGTAGCATCTTTTGTGGCGAAGCGCGTCATAAACATCTGCAAGCGAAACAATTCTTGCCGCAAGTGGAATTTTATCCTCTTTTAAAGCCTGTTCAATTTCGTGCGGCATTTTTGTTGCAGGAATATAATCCATATAGTCAAAGTTTCCAGGGTAGCCTTTGTTTCCTCCGTCCCAGCGGTCATGGTGATGAAGACAGACATCGCGCGCCATTATATCCAAATCATTTTCAACTGGAGTAAAAATCTGCGCGCCAACACAAGTGTGCCCTTTCATAATATCGCGCTCATCTTCATCAAGAATTCCCTGCTTCTTTAAAATTTCATCAGGAATTGCAACCTTTCCTACATCGTGGCATCTCGCGGCAAGACGAAGATTATCACGGAATTTATTTCGTTCTTTTTCTGGAATCCTTTTGTTAGAAGCATAGCGGTCATATATTTCAAGAGAAAAGCGGGAAACTCTTTCAACGTGCGCGCCCGTTTCCTTTGGATCGCGGAAACCGGCAGTTTTTACAAGACGGTCAACATTAAGTCTTGTAAGATAAGCATATTCGTAAATCGAACCGACTTTTGCGGCAAACTGGGAAATATAAAATTCAGAATCCTTGTCAAAAGGAATAACATTTCCGTCATCGTCCTTGGCATTTATAATCTGAAGAATTCCAAGAACTTTTCCATTTGTCATTATGAGCGGAATCGTAAGCATTGATTTTGTGTGATAGCCGTTTTTTTCATCATTCGCCGAATTAAATTCAAAAAGCCTTACTTCTTTTTTTTCATCATCGACAAAATCAGGCAAGTTATAGACATCTGGAATATTTATAAGTTTTTTGGAAAGAACGCAGTAGCCGGAAATCGACTGGTTTGTAGGAACAAGATAAAAAGAAGTGTACGAAAGCTTTTCTCCGGGAGCAAGCTGATTCTGCATCGTATCGTTCTGACTATAACGAATCCAAAGTTTGTTTTCCTTGCTGTCGTACTCATAAATTGAACCAGCGTCGGCATTGACAATTTTACGCGCACCAGTCAAAATATTTTCCAAAAGAATATCAACGTCTCTTATTTCTTTAAGCTGCTCTTCTATTTCCGTTATAAGACTCTGTTTCCTTTCTTGTTTAGACATAGTTCAACGTCCTTTACTTTTTTCAATTTACAAAATTATAAATCAATTCAAAACAAAATTCAATTAATTCAGACGACTTGAATAAAATTAGCGCGCTATGATTTTTTTATCAAGGAAAAATAAAGCGGACCTGCACCAAAAGACTTATCGGGCAAAATATGAAATCCAAATTCTGTTTTTTCTGCAAATGAAAAATAATCTTCAAGAGAAAAATCTTGCGGACAGAAAATATCAGTTTTTATAGATTTCCTATTTAAATCAAAAATTTCTTTCATAAAATCTTTTGAAGCAATATTCACATCTGGAAATTTTTTCAACAGCTTTGAAACAACTCCGTCATTTTCCTGCGGACACAAAGCACAAGTCGCATATAAGAGAAAACCGTTTTTTTTCAGCAGTCTGAATGCACAGGAAAGAAGTGCCCACTGCTCCATTGAAACAGTTTTTATTCGTGAAGGAGTCCATTGCTCAAGATATTTTTTATCATTCAAAACATGACGTTCGCTCGAACACGGCGCATCCAAAAGAATGCTTTCATAACATTCAGATACACGCCTGCACCAAGAAGCTCCGTCACTCAAACAGACTTTTACATTGCAAGAAATTTCAGGCGGAAGTGAAGATTCTACAACTTTTGAAAGGCGTTTTTTTCTTGAAGGAGAGCGTTCATTTGAAAAAAGCACAGCATCGTCATTTTTGTTTCCTGCCAGAACTAAAGTTTTTCCACCAGGAGCCGCGCACAAGTCAAGAATTTTTTCAGAATCTTTTACAGGCAGACAAAGAGCTGCGACAATGCTTGCAGGATCTAAAAAATAACTTTCACAATTTTTATAAGACAGCTCTGCGTGCAAAGTCTCCGAGGCAAGAAAAGCCTTTAATTTTTCCCAACGTTCGGTAAAAATTTCAGAATAAAACTTTTCAAATGCCATTTGCCCAAAAACTTTTTGCGTTTTAGTTTTCTTCAATTTTTATAATCCTCTTTTTTAATTTAAAGTCCAGCACTTTTTTTTCTGCCTCGCAAAGACGAGTTGCAAAAAATTTATCGTCTGCAGCAAGATTTAAAAGCGATTTTGCAACTGAAAGAAATTTTTTTTCACTAAGCATAATCACGTCCACGCCAGAAATTATAGCATTTGCAGCAACTTGTTCTGGAGGCGAATCTGAAATCGCTCCCATAAAAATATCATCGCTCATAACAAGACCTTCAAAGCCAAGCCGCGACTGAAGAATTTCTTTTATCCAAAAACTGCTCATGCAAGCCGGATTTTCATCAAGAGAATTTATTTTTGCATGGCTTACCAAAACACAAGATGGATTCGATTTTAAAATCAATGCAAATGGAAAAATAAAATTTTTGAAAACTTCAGAAGACGAAAGCGTTATTTCTACAGAGCCAGTGTGAGGATCTGAATTCGCATTTCCCGGAAAATGTTTTGCAACCGAAGCAATTCCGTTTTCCTCGTAAGCTCTTACACAAACCATGCTGTATGCAACTGACTTTGGGACACTGCCAAAAGTTCTTGTTCCTAAAAATAATTTATTTGATTCAATTTCAGCTTCGGCAACTGGCGCAAGATTCATCGTGACTCCAAGTTCTTTCATTTGCACTGCCTGATTTGAATAAATCGACTTTGCTTCTTGCAATGTATAATTTACGCTGATTATTTTTTCCGAAGGAAGATGCGATGTGATTTTTTTTAAGCGGTTAACTTCTCCGCCTTCCTGATCAACCGCAATAAAAGGAAGCGGACTTTTGTTTTTTTTGTAAAAAGCATTTATTGAAGAAATATAATTTTTCAGCTGCTCTTTTGAATCTCCAATATTATAAGAAAACAAAATAATTCCGCCAGGAACAACTGCTGCTCCGTCTTCAAGAAATTCAACTGGATAAAAAGTTTCATTGCCTTCAACATTGACTAAAAAAATCTGCGAAATTTTTTCTATTTCAGAAAGTCTGCCCCAAATTTTTTCAGCAGGAGTTGTTGAATACAAAGGAAAAAAAACAAGCGGCAATGCAAGAAATTTCAGCGCAACATTTTTCATGGCAGAAATTATAATTTAGCTTTTAATTTAAGTCTATCGTTTCATCTTGGAGTTGTAAAAAAAAACTGCTACAATCAGAATATGAAAAAAATCATTATTGTAACAGGAGCTTCAAGCGGAATGGGATTTTGGTTTGCAAAACTGCTTGCCCATGAAAGCTCTGAGTTTGAAAAACTTTCCAGCGATGAGCTTTGGATTATAGCCAGAAGAAAAGAGCGGCTTGAAGAATTAAGAACCCAAATTGAAAATGAATCATTCCAAGAAAAAATAAAATTTCCAAAAGTAAAAATTTTTCCAATCGACATTTCAGGAATTCAAGGAGCTTTAAAAATAAAAGAGCTTTTTGAAAACGAAAAGTCAAAGGGAGATTTTAAAATAAACGTTCTTGTAAACAACGCAGGCTTTGGAACTTACGGAGAATTCGCGAAAACTGACATAATGCGCGAAATGAAAATGATCGATCTTGACTGCACTTCCCTAACTGGAATAACAGGCTTCGCGATTCCTTATATGCAAAAAGGCTCGCGGATTATAAACGTTGCAAGCTTGGCATCTTTTTTGCCACTCGGAAACTTTGCAGTCTATGGAGCTTGCAAAAGCTATGTGTTAAGTTTTTCTGTTGCACTTGCTGCTGAACTCAAGCACAAAGGAATAAAAGTTACCGCATTGTGTCCAGGACCTGTAAGTACTGAATTTGCAGACGTTGCTTCAAGTGGCGCAAGAAAAAAAGTTCTGCATGGACTTTCACCTGAAAAAACTGTACTGGACGCGATAAAATGTTCACGCAAGGGAAAACTTTATTCCATGAAATTTTTCAAATGGAAATTCAAGGCGGCGGCAAGCAGATTTGTAGGACGATATTTTGGTGCCTGGGCAACTTACAAATTTTGCAAACGTCCTAGCAATTGAATTTTAAATCGTAAAATGCTATTCTAAAAAAAGGACGCCGGTTGTGTTCAGCAGATGCTGTCTGTGCACTCTAAAGAAAACCGTCCAAAAGCAAAATATTTTTGGAGGACGATTATGCACTCAACATTCAGCAAAAGCGCGCTTTTCACAGATTTCTATGAACTTACAATGGCGCAGGGATATTGGAAACAGAACATGAACCATCCGGTTGTGTTCGATATGTTTTTCAGAAGACAGCCTTTTAATGGCGGATTCAGTGTTTTTGCAGGAATCGAGCCGCTTCTGGATTCTCTTGAAGATTTTTCTTTTGATGAAGATGAAATTTCCTATTTGAGAGAACAAGACATTTTTGAAGAAGGCTTTCTTGAATATCTAAAAGGCTTTAAATTTTCCGGTGACTTATATTCATTTGAAGAAGGCTCGGTCATTTTTCCGCAGGAACCGCTTGTAAGAATCCACGCAAATTTAATTGAAGCCCAGATAATTGAAGGACTTGTCTTGAATCTTTGCAACTTCCAAAGCCTGATTGCAACAAAAACCGCAAGAGTCTGGCTTTCAAGCAAAAAAGGAAATGTAATGGAATTCGGACTCAGAAGAGCACAAGGCCCAGACGGCGGAATGAGCGCAACCAGAGCCTCGTATATCGGAGGAGCGGCAGGAACAAGCAACACTCTTGCAGGAAAAATATATGGAATTCCTGTAATGGGGACAATGGCGCATTCCTGGGTAATGTCGTTTCCAAGCGAACTTGAAGCCTTTGAAGCTTACGCAAGACTTTATCCAAACAAGACAATTTTCCTGATTGACACTTACGACACTTTAAAGAGCGGAATAAAAAACGCAATAAAGGCAGGAACAAAACTTGTTGAGCAAGGGTACAACTTTGGAGTACGTCTTGACTCCGGAGACATTTCATATTTAACAGCCGAAGTACGAAAGGAACTTGATAAGGCAGGATTTCCACAGGCCTTCATTTGCGTTTCCAATGACTTGACAGAAGAAATAATTGAAACTCTCGTTCAGCAAAATGCGCCGATTGCAAGCTGGGGCGTTGGAACTCACATGGTAACAGGCGGAACAGAATCCAGTTTTACAGGAGTTTACAAGCTTGCCGCAAAGAAAAGCGGAAATGAATTTATTCCCACAATGAAATTCAGCGACAATCCTTCAAAGAACACAAACCCTGGAATAAAAAATGTGTTCAGGCTTTACGATGAAAAAGGAATGGCGCGCGCTGACATTTTGGCACTTGACGAAGAAACTTTAGAAGCCGGAAAAGAATACCGATACTTTCATCCGATGGTTGACTACAGGCAATTTTCGTTTACAGCTTCACAGATAAAACCAATGCTAAAAAAACGGCTTGAAAACGGCAAAAGAACAGAGCCTCGACTTTCTGATTCCGAACAACTGAAAATAAGCAGACGAAGAATGATGGAAGAAATTGAAACTCTAGATCCTTCGTTCAAGAGAATTTTAAATCCGCATATTTACAAAGTTTCCATGACAGAAAAGCTGAAAGATTTAAAACTCGCTTTTATAAAAGCCAATATCCGCTGATTTTTTTCTTGTCATCCAGCGACTTTATTTTTTCCGCAGGCAGAGTAATTCTCATTGAATAATGACCTTTGTATTCTCTGTCTATGCGGATTTTTACAGACTTTTCATTTCGGCAGGCTTTGCGCAGCTCACAAATATACGAAAACAAAACTGCTCTCTTTTCCGGCAGATAGCTCCCGAACAAAAGCGATATAAGTTCCTTTTCCGAAACTTCTTTTTCAAGCCGCTCATGCAGATACTTAAAGACCTTGAATCTTGACGGTGAAATTTTATGAACTGCCTGAAATTTCTCCAAGTCTAGCTGCAAAAGTTTTTCTTCCTCAGTCAAAAAAGTTTCAGGACGGTTTATTACATTTATATATTTATTGAACCGTTCACTTTTCAAAAACACTTCAATCAAAAAAAATGTGTCTTCAAGTTTATCTATGCGCTCAGGAGCAATCCGCGGAACAAGATAGGTTTTATTTTTTGAAATCCAAAATGCAGTCATCTTGTCAAGCTCAGGAAAAGGATCATTGAAAACAACAACTGGCGCAGGATTCGGCATCATGGACATTTCAATATAAGGATTAAAAACATCGCTTTGAAACGTTCGGACATCAATCAAAACGTAGTCAAGAGCACCATGCTCAACAAGTTTCAACGCCACATAAAACTCATGCGGCTTTAAGAAAATTTTTACGTCACTGCCAAAAGTTTCTATTCGAAGCGCAAGATATTTGCAAACTTTTAAAAGATCTGGCTTTATAAGCAGATAAACCTTTCCCATGAGACCTCCCCTAAGTAATTAAAAAATACAAAACTTTAACAAGCAGAAATTCTTGCCAAGCAATTTTTCCAGCTATCATTTTTTCCTCATGTTTCCAGTTATAAAAAGTTCATCTTGATACCAGTCAATAAGCAGGCTGAAATATTCATCATAATAGCCTTCATGAATCATAAGGAATTTATAAACGTTTCCTGTTTTTAACTTGGAGAAATCAACTTTGGAAGCATCAACCCATTTTGAGCCGACTTGAATTCTAAACAGGGAGCTTTGCGTTAAATCTTTTCCAGTTTCACAGTCCATGGCAGAAAAATGTACGGTAATATTCCGGCTTGCGTTTTTTAAGAAATCAAGATTCATAAGAACTTTTTCTTTTCCAACAGAAATGCTTTTCCACCAGACATAAGGTCCTTCAGCAATTTTTATTCTGTATTCTCCAGGACGCAGAAAAACATCCTTGGTTATGTACTCAAGATTTTTTCCTTTTGAAGAATTTTTTGCAACTGAAAAAACTCTCCGTGTGTTTGGAACTTCTGGGATTCCGTCATTATCGTTCACAAAGAAAAATGCGCGCGCAGGAAGGTCGGCATTTACACTGGCAGTTGAAGGCATGAGCATAGACAAAGAAACAGGAGTAAACCAATTTCTAAGAACAGTTCTATGAATCATTCCAGAATTCCAAGCCTCACAAAAAAGAAGCGCAACCGCACAAACTGCACAAGCCCCAAGCGCAATCCGTTTGGCTTTATAATTTTTGGGAATATACAAAGGAAACTTTATTGTCTTAGTAGAAATTATAGACTGAGCAAGCGAAACTCTTATTGCATGCGTATCGTAATTTTTTAAGTACCGTCTTACTTTTGCAATTACAGGCTCCAAGCTTTTGTATCGCTTTTCTGGCTCAGGCTTCATCATTTTTCTAATAAGAGTTTTTACAACAGGCGGAAGATTTTTTACAATTTTCTGCGGCGGAATATATTTTCCTTTTTTTATTTTTGCAATTGTTTCTGGAGCCATGTCTCCCGCATAAGGCTTAGAGCCAGTAACCATTTCATAAAGCATTACGCCCATTGAATAAATATCAGCGCGAACATCCACAGAACTTGAATCCATGAGTTGCTCTGGAGACATATAGGCAGGAGTTCCAAGCGTAGAGCCGGCTTGCGTTATAGAACTGTTTTTTGTAGAAACAACAGTTTTATCAGAGTCCACAGTTTTCTTTGGCTCTTCAAATTCGTCTTTTTCATCACTGGCAATTCCAAAGTCCGCAAGTTTTACTTCGGCTCTTTTTGAAATAAGAATGTTTCCCGGCTTTATGTCGCGGTGAACAATATCCTTTGAATGCGCATTTTTCAAACCAAGGCAGGCATCAAGAAAAATCAAAAGCGCAAGCTCAGGCGGAAGAGAAACCTGCTTTTCAATAAGCTTGTCCAAAGACATTCCGTCAACAAACTCAAGCACAATATAGTTTGCTCTGCCTTCAGTAAAATAATCGAACATCCTAACAACATAAGGACTGGACAGCTCGCTTAAAATCCGTGCTTCCCTTTTGAACCTTTCACGGATTGCAGCCCCGCCGCTTTTTAAAATAAGCTTTTTTATGACGACTTTCCGCTTTAATTCAGGATGAGTCGCAAGATACACAGCGCCCATTCCGCCAGTCGCAATTTTTGTGCAGTTTTTGTATTTTCCAATCGTCTCGCTTTCCATTGGATACTCCGATTTTATTTTATAAAACACTTTTTATGTCAATTTCAGGATTGAATTTTTTTTCAGGAACAACAATAGCAACATTCATTTCATTTGGATTATGAAGCTGCAGATAAGTTCCGTCTTGGCGCAGCAAATATTTTCCATCTTTTACAGGACGATGACCGCCAAACCACAAAACGCCGCTTCTTTTCGCGGAAGGATTCAAATTTTTAAAAAGCTTTTTCACGCTCCCCTTTTCAGCCGCATCATTCGCAGTCCAAGTAAGACCTAGAACAACATCGTCATTTTTGTGATAGTCAACAATTTGCTTTCTTGAAAAACAGCAGGCAGGCTCGGCATGGCTCACAGCAAAATCATAGAACAAAGCGCAAACCGGCAAAGCCTTTTCCCACAGACTTATCAAATGAAGAATCACATCGCCGTAAACTTGCCGGATAAAATCGCAGCACATGCTTCCTTCCTGCACAAATTTTCTAAAAGCAAGATTTCCGTGGCAGCTTTCATTAAAAATGTTCTCGTGGTTTCCTTTTAAAAAGTGAAAATTCTCAGTGAAATTATTTTTTAGCTCCATGATAATCATAAGAGTTGAAATATTTTCCTTCATTTCTTCCTGCATAGGCTGACCGGCGTAAACATCCATCGACCAGTCTTTATAAGCCGCAATCCACCTTTCATAACCACGCATCTCCGAATGAAACGCATCTCCAACGCAAATAACAAAAATTTTTTTCTCATTCAAAAGCGACAAAACTGATTCATCTTCAATTTTAAAATCAAGCAGCTTTAAAAGAAAATCTGCGCGTGCATGAATATCAGGAACTATTATAGAAGGAATTTTTTCAGACGAAAAATCAAGAAGACCGCCTGGCTTGCAATCTGAACCAACAGGTCTATAAGACGGACTTTCATTTTCAAGAGTAGACAAAGATTTATCCAAAAAGAGCTGAAATTCGCATTCTTCTGGAAAAGAATTTGAGTCGTTTATTTCATGCAGATGATTTCTAAAACAATCCAGCTCTTCTTTTGAAAACATTCTAGCCCATTATAAGATTTGAAGAGCCAATTGTAAGCTTGTCTCCGGCATTAAGCTTAACGTATTTATCCGGCGGAATCCTGCGACCGTTTAAAAATGTTCCGTTTGTGCTTCCTTCATCTTTCAAGAAATAGGCATCACGGATTTTTTGAATGATGCAGTGATGACGGCTTGCCAGTTTTGAGTCAATCACAATATCATTATCGGATTCACGACCCATTGTGATTTTTGCGGCAATCTGAATTTTTTTCTTATTGAAAACAAGATACGAAACCTGCTGAGATTCCGCAATTTTGTCCAAATGCTGCCCCAAAGGACTTGAATTTATAATAGTTGTATCAGCCATGAAATATATTATAAAACAGTTTTTCAAATTTTCAAGTTTTATTTCAAGTTATATGAAAAAAATTTTTTCATTACAAAACAAAAACGCTATTGACACAGATAAGATTTTAATGCTATATTCAGTAGCACATGGGGTGTTAGCGAAGCTGGTTATCGCGCTGGCCTGTCACGCCGGAGACCACGGGTTCGAGTCCCGTACATCCCGTTGTACCGTTCGTTATGAGCGGTATTTTTTTTATTCGGGCAATAGCGCAGCTGGTAGCGCGCTAGCTTCGGGAGTTAGAGGTCCCGGGTTCGAATCCCGGTTGCCCGACACTTTTTCCTTTCAAAAAAAATCAAATAATGTGTTTACCGCAACTAAAATAGAAACTGAAGTATTAAAAATTCTCAATCAAATAGAGTTTCTTGAAAAAGAGCAAATAATAGAAGAAATCTTCCAAAACAGAGAAAAAATTCCGCTGCAACGCCACAGATGATAAAAAATGCGCTGAATGGCTGCATTGCAAAAGGCTTTGCAGCTCCAACTGGCGACGGAAAATTCAAAATTACAGAAGAAGGAAAAAAGCAGATTTAAATTTACTGATACAAAGCGTTGTACTGCCTTGCAATCCGCTCCCAGCTGTAAAGACGCTTTCCCGCCTCTCCCATTTCGCGCGCGATTTCCGCAAATTTTCCGCTTTTATTTTTCATCAGATTCTGCAAATCTTCCGCAATTTTCCAGTAAAGGCATTTTTCTTCTGTTGTGGCGCGATTGTAAACGCAGTCAAACGCAAGAATCGGAATAGAAAGATTCATCGCCTCAACAAGAGATGGATTTGTTCCGCCTGCGCTGTGTCCATGAATATAAACATGGGAATTTGAGCGAAGCCAGTTCACGATATGCAGCTCGTAAATCGGGGCAAGCAAGTGAATATTTTTGCATACGCTGAATTTTTCTTTTAAACTACGACCATACTCCGATTTTTCCCAATTGCCTACAAAAACAAGAGTCTCGTCCAGCATTTCGGAGAATGCCTCAAGAATCACATGGACATTATTTTCAGGCTCAATCCGGCAGACAGTAACCGAATAAGGCTCGCGGCAGAACGGATATTTTTCAAACAAAGAATCGTCCTGAACGCGCGAAACCTGGTCGCCGCCATTCAAGCCCGTCAATATTAGTTATGATTTTCCCCTTGAAAATCCGCCTTATAATATGGAAGAAAAATGCAACCTGAAACGCTAAGAACCAGCATTATGTCAGCTTTCGCCGCAACAGAAATTTTCATCGATTTAAAATCATAAAAAATGCTGTCCTTGCCGTTAACGTCCATTTCAAGATAAACTAGCTTTGCGCCCTTGTACGACTCCAAACGTTTTTCATATTTTCTGCCCGAACAGAAAACCGTGTATTCAACATTCGGCGGAGTAAAATCCAGCAGGTTGTCCACAAGCGACTCAAAGCCACCATAACAGGCAGGAACACCAACTGTGCCGATAACAGCAACACAAAGTTTTTGAGGACTTTTTGACGGAATATTTTGTTCAAGCATAAACTGCTCCTTTTTTATTGACAAACACATTACATTCACATATATTCAAATTACAGACACATTTTATTGTTTTTGGAGGCACATTATGGCAAGCACATTGGTACAGATTAGAGTTGATGAAGATTTAAAGAACGAGGCGACAAGCATTTTCGAGCAGCTCGGACTTGATTTGCCCACAGCATTCAGGATATTCCTTAAAAAATCCGTTGAAGAAAGAGGCATTCCGTTCAGCATGAGAGTGGAAAGAAATGTTTCTCTTAAAGAAGGAAAAAAAGCTTTTATGCAGCTTAGAAATGAAGCAAAGAAAAACGGACTTCAAGATATGACTCTTGATGAAATTAATGCAGAAATCCGTGGATACAGAGAGAGAAAGTAAAATATGAAATATTATGCTGTCATTGACACAAATGTTATTGTCTCTGCCCTGCTTTCTAAAAATGAAGATTCTGCAACTGTTAAAACCATTTTTAAAATTTTTGATAAAAGCATAATCCCTGTTTTTAGCAAAGAAATTATTGCTGAATATTCTGAAGTTCTTTCCAGAGGAAAATTTAAAAATAAACTTTCGACAAAAAACGTTCATAAAATAATTAAAATGATTCTTGACAACGGCATTGAACTTTCGGGAATTCAAACAGAAGAAAAACCGACTGACCCAAAAGATGTGATTTTTTATGAAGTCACAATGGATTCCCGACAAACACAAGACTCTTTTCTTGTAACCGGCAATATTAAGGACTTTCCGATAAAACCATTCATTGTTACTCCAAAAGAAATGCTGGAAATCATGGAAGAAAATAAAAAAAGTGATAGAAAATAGAATATCTTCAAAAATTCCAATATTTTATAAGAAAGAATGGAGGTAATTATGCAGAGCACATTTACACTCAGAAAAGACGAACTGAACATGGATTTCTTGAAAGGCTTGAAAAAGATGTTTTCAGGAAAAACATTGAATATGCTCATTTTACAGCATCCTCATAGAAACTTTCTAATTTTTTTATAACATTTTTCATATCCCATTTTTCAATCCCAAAATATTCAGTTTTTGGAATATCAAAGGACAAAATTTTTTCAACCCAGGAAATCGCACTATCAGAAAGTGATTTGAAATCAAGTAAATTAGAGACTTTTGCAGCCGATAGAACATTTTTTGATGCAATACATTTTATTCCAGATTTTTGAGCCTCAATTATTCTACCGCTGTCTCAATCTGCAAGGCATTTCTGAAAGGTCTCTGCCCATTGGAAAATGTGATATTCTTAATTGAGAAGAATCTCTTACCAGAACGGCCTGGCCGCAAATTCGTCCTGGATTTGGCTCCCAAGAAATTTTCAGATTTTGGGTACAGGGCTGCATAGGTTAATGGCATTGGTAAATTTGCTTGTAAATTTAAAATAATCAGGGCTTCCCATTTCTTTTTGGACAGCCCCTCTCTTATTTATAACTTCTATTGCTTCAATCTAAAAAAGATGTTGCAAAAGAACAAAATGCTTTTACTCGAGAAATAAAGGCAACTTCAATTCTGTGCGTCAAAAATTTTATTTTGGGTGCTTTTGCCGCTCCAATTCCATAGATAATCCAATATTCATTATATTTAAAAGCAGTAACAACAGACCTAAGATTATTTTCTTTTACACGCACAAAAGAAATACAAGCCATGTCATTTAAGTTTTTTGACTTATAAAGCAGAAAATTTTCATAATCTGTTTTTATCGAAATTTCCGCAGTGTAAACTTCAAAAGGCGGCATTTCCATATCAACAGTAAAACTGTGAATTCCATCAACCTGCGAATCAGAAAGAATTTTGCAGTATGAATAAAGCGGAGCTGTCGTCTTGTGCCGTTCAGAATAATAAGGAATTTCTGTATAAGACTCAACATTTGAAAGAAGCTCAGAAAGTTTTTTTATAACGTCATCTCCATCATTTGCTTTCCTAATCTGAAGAACTTCAACAAAATAACGCGGATTCAACTCTTTCAATTCATCAAGGCAAGAATTTATTTCCGCATTTTCCACATCAAGGCAAATATTTTTGTACGAGCTGATATTCCGAATAAGAATTTCACCATTTAAAGCCGAATCGAGTTCCTGCTCCGAAAGTCTCAAATTAAACGGAAAAGCAAAAGAAGCAGAAACAAGAATAAAAAATCCAGAAAAAAAAGCAAAGGCAAATTTCATACTCTAAAAGACAATGTCAATCACTTCCTGAACATTTGACACTGGAATAAATTTTATTCCGCTTTTTACGTGCTCTGGAATTTCGTCAAGGTCTCGGACATTCGCCTTTGGAATTATAATCGTTTTTATTTTGTTGCGCTTTGCGGCGACAGTTTTTTCCCTAAGTCCGCCAATCGGAAGCACCTGACCAGTAAGGCTAAGTTCACCTGTCATTGCAAGATTCGTCTTTATTTTCTTTCCTTTAAAAAGCGAAGTAAAAGTTACCGCCATCGTAATTCCCGCACTAGGCCCGTCCTTGGGAGTTGCGCCTTCTGGAATATGCAGATGAACTGTATTTTCCTCAAACCATTTGCTGTCCTTGATTTTATTTTCTATTGCAAACTGACGGCTCCAGTTCATGGCAATCTGTGCGCTTTCCTTCATAACATCGCCCATTTGTCCTGTAAGCTGAAGCCCGCCTTTAGAAGACTTTATCGCAATCGATTCCAAAAGCAAAGTGTCTCCGCCCATGCTTGTCCAGGCAAGACCAATTGCAGTCCCTGGCACAGAAGCTGTTTTTATCTGGCTTTCATCAAAAATAGCCTTGCCAAGATATTTTCTGACTTCTGGAATATCGATGCTGAAAATTTTCTTTGCAACAGCCTCGCCAATCTTTGCAGAATCAATCGCTCCGTTTTTCTCAAGCTGGCTTACTTCCACGGCGGCAAGTTTTCTGTTTATCTTATCAATGCACTTTTCAAAATTGCGGACTCCGGCTTCCCTTGCATATTCCGTTGCAATTAAAGCAAAAGCCTGCTTTGAATATTTCACCTGATTTTTTTTGAATCCGTTTTTAACAAGATTTTTCGGAAGCAAATATTTCCGCGCAATTTCAATTTTCTCCTGATCTATGTAGCCGGAAAGTTCAATTATTTCAGCGCGGTCAAGCAATGGCCGAGGAATTGTGTCCAAAGTGTTCGCAGTAAGGATAAAGAAAACCTTGCTCAAATCGAACGGCAAATTCAAATAGTTGTCGCGGAAAGTTGAATTCTGCTCAGGATCAAGAACCTCAAGCAATGCGGCAGCAGGATCTCCCTGTGCGCTTGCATTCATCTTGTCAACTTCATCAATCATAAAAACAGGAGCTTTTGACTTTGTAATTTTCAAGCCTTCGATAATTTGTCCCGGCATAGAACCGATATAAGTCCGCCTGAAGCCTTTTATCTTGGACTCATCATGCTCACCGCCCACGCTGAATCTAAAAAATTTTTTGTTCATCGCATTTGCAATCGAACGTCCAACGCTGGTTTTTCCAACTCCCGGAGGTCCGACAAGAATAAGCACAGAACCCTTTCCGTCGTTTTTTAGCATCCGCACAGCAAGATATTCAATGATGCGTTTTTTTACATCTTCAAGACCGTAATGGTCATTTTCAAGAATTTTTGAAGCTTTTTCAATATTGTAGTTTTCAAGCGGCTCGTCATTCCACGGAAGAGAACAAACCGTTTCAAGATAATTTCGGCTCATGTTGTAATCAGGATCATGCGGATCAAGCAAATGAAATTTCTCAAGCTCGCTGTCCAACGCTTCTTTCACTTCGCCTTTAAAATTAAATGATTCTATTTTTGACTTAAACTTCTGATAGTCGTTTGTCTTTGAATCCCCAGCAATTCCAAGTTCTTCCTGAATGCTTTTCATTTCCTCGCGCAAAAAATATTCACGCTGATTTTTTTCAACTTTTTCATTAAGCTCAGTCTGAATTTTTTTCTGAACACGGAAAATTTCCTGCTCTTTTTTTATAAAGACAAGAACCTGCTCCATTCTTTTGTGAACATTTGTCATTTCAAGAACTTTCTGCTGTTCTTCTTTGTCAATATTCAAAATAGAAACAATGAAGTCCGCGATTTTTCCGGGATGATCAATATTCACCATGTTAAGGCGCATTTCCTCGCTGAACATCGGATTGTTTTCGCTAATTTCCTTCATTTCACTTATAAGAGCGCGTGTAAGAGCCTTTACTTCAAAAGTATTATCCTCTTCGTCCTCAAGATATTCAACAGCCGCGGCAATAGGATTTGAACTGTTCAAGACCTTGCGGATTTTAAAACGCTGCAAGGTAGAAACAAAAACATTCACACCGCCATCAGGCAAATTTATTTTTTTTATAATGCGGGCAACAGTTCCAACTTTATGAAGATCAACAACAGTCGGATTTTCCTTGTCTTCTTTTAACATGACGATTCCAATAAAACCGTCGCCTGCCAAAGAATTTTCAATAACCTTTATATCCTCGGAATTATTTATCATAAGCGGCGTAAAAATTCCCGGAAAAATCGGACGGCCGCCAATAGGAAGAATATTAAGTTTTAAAGGAAGCTGAGTTTCAGCTGGAAGTCCTAAAATTTCTTTTTCGTTTGGTTGTTTTTTCATAGACTATAATATAATTAAAAATTTAGAAAAATACAAATGACAAAAAAGAATATCAGTCAGCTTCAATCGGCGTGAATTCAAAGTTATTGACATCGAAAAGTCCGCGCGGAGTAAGCTTTATTTCAGGAATCACAGGCAGGCTTAAAAATGAAAGCGTCATAAAAGGCTCAATTTCACGGCTGATTCCAAGCTCGTTCCAGGCAAGTTCCAAAAGACTTTTCAAAGTCTGGCTTACTTCCACAAAATTCCTGTCGGACATCAAGCCTGCAATCGGAAGAGACAAAGAACCAATGACAGTTCCGTCTTTTACAAGAATAATTCCGCCGCCCATTTTGTTAAGCTCATTTATCGCAACAAAAATGTCATTGTCGTTGTCGCCTGCAGAAATAATATTGTGGGAATCGTGGGCAATTGTAGTGGCAATCGCTCCGCCGTGGATTCCGTAGTTTTCTATAAGACCTTTTCCGATTTTTCCAGTTTTCTTGTGCCGCTCCATTACAATAAGTTTTTGAATCTGAGGATTTTCCTTGCAGTCAAAAATTCCGTTAGTCAAATTCACTTTCCGGATTTCGCACTTTGTTACAAGCTCATGATTTTTTAAACTTATGACTTTTGCATTTTCAGAAGTTAATTTTATTGATAAATCTTCTATTATAAGTGGCTTGATATGAACTGAATGAGTTACAGCCTTGTCTACCCTGTTTCGGATTTCAAAAACAGCCTTTCCATTTTCCGCAGCGAGTTTTCCGTCTATAAAAACTTTTTCAGCTTCAAAATCCTCAAGATTATTAAAGAGAACAATGTCCGCGGAATATCCTGGCGCAATCAGTCCGACATCATTCAAGCCGTAGCATTCCGCAGCGTTTATGGTCGCCATTGCAATCGCCGTAAAGCAGTCAAGTCCGTTTTTTACAGCAAGCTTAAGATTTGCGTTTATATGACCGGATTCAATTATATCCTGAGGATGCTTGTCGTCAGTGCACATCGCGCATCTTCTGGAATTTTCTTTTGTTACGGAAGGAAGAATTTCAACCAGATTTTGGGCAGCAGAACCTTGACGCAAAAGAACATACATTCCGTTTTCAAGCCGTTCCAAAACTTCCTGTGGAGAACTGCATTCATGGTCAGTTTTTATTCCCGCCGCAGAATAAGCATTAAGAGCAAAACCGTTCAAGCCAGGCGCGTGTCCATCTATAATTTTCTGGGCATTTTTTGCCGCGCATATTTTTTCCAGAACTTCAGAATCGCAGGAAGAAACTCCGGGCGCATTCATCAATTCACCAAGTCCCAAAATTTCAGGCTCTTTTAAAAGCTCTTCAACTGATTCTGAATCAAGAATAGCTCCGGAATCTTCAAAGCTAGTAGCGGGAACACAGGACGGAATCATAAAATGAACTTTTAGCGGAACACGGCGCGCGGAATTAATCATAAAGTGAATTCCTTCAGAACCGCTGACATTCGCAATTTCGTGAGGGTCGGCAATTACCGTTGTTGTGCCTTTTGGAACTACAAGCTGCGCAAAAGATTCCGGCGTGCACATTGAAGACTCTATATGAACATGGGCGTCAATAAGCCCTGCAACCGCAAAAAGCCCATGCGCATCAATTTCTGTTTTTCCGCGGTACGAACCAACGCCGGCAATCAACCCCTGCTCCACAGCAATGTCCGCATTTTTTACAGTCCGCGTTATAGGATTTACAACACGGCAATTTTTTATCACAAGCTCCGCCTCGCATTTTCCAGAAGCAGCGTTTATAAGGAGCGAAAGTTTTTTTGCATTCATGCTGAAATTGTAAAACCCGGCAAAAAAAATAGCAAGAAGTTTTTTAATTTTGCGTTTTAACAGAAAATAATAAGTTTTTAATTGTACATAAAAAAAGGACTGCATTGCAAGCTCACTTTTCCTATTGAAAATCAGGATTTAATCTTCTTGGATCTAGTTTTTTAAACATAAATATACAGCCGTTTTCTTCCTGCTTACGGACTTTCTTATTTAGTAAATTCAAATCTTCTGTTCTCTCTAATTTCGTAAATCCCCAATTTTCATATATCTTTTTTACAATAGAATTTATTGCATACAAATACAC
>ERZ1026894.349-NODE-349-length-35191-cov-15.988530_pt1 | contig 35191 bp, 26 predicted proteins | sample MGYA00380177_ERZ1026894 | MGnify/ENA primary metagenome ERZ1026894 (study PRJEB33269, sample SAMEA4719813) | human gut metagenome | biome: human-associated habitat; feature: organic feature; material: feces | place: Cameroon | collected 2013-10 ... | reverse complement strand
AATTCTTCCATATTTTTTCAGCAGCATTATAAGTGTAACGACTCGTCTTGCCATTATCAGAGAGTACCATCAGACGGTTGTCTTTATCCCAGTACATCTCACGGGTAGTGTTCGTAGAGTCGTTCGTTACCAGAGTTGGATTACCGTTGGCATCATAGGTGTAATGGTCGTGACCAATCTGTGTCGGAGCCGTCGGATGGTTGCTGTCCTCGTACTTATAAGCAAAGTTATAAGACTTGGCAGTTGTCGTTGAGTCCACCTTCTGTACCTTAGTGAGCGGTTCACTCATCCGTCCGAACGACATCACCATATCATACGATGCACGCTTAGCCTTACCGTTTGCATGAATAAGGCGGTTCAACTCATCATACTCATACGTGTGCGAACTCCTTCCTCCCAGCTTCGCTCTATTGAGTTTTGTAAGCGACGTTGGGTTGGCGGCATTCGTAATACCAAGGATATTATCCACAGCATCATACTGGTACCTGTTCTCCATGACAGTCTGACGACCGTCCGCTGTAAGGTTCATCACCTGCAGACGTTCACGCTGCTTGTCATATGTATAGGTAGTCTCCGTGCCATTACCGAGTTTCGTATAGACCGTATGACCCTCCTTGTCGTAACCTATCCTGTCAACAATAACGCTCTGCCGTCCCTGTTTATTGCTCGTAAGACTCTCAACCTGTCCGGCAGCATTGTAGTGATAGGTCACCACTTCACCGTCAGGGTAAGTCATCGTCTGCACACGGTTCCAGCTGTCATACGTAGCACCATAGACATAAGTCCTAATATTGTCATACTTGTTATACATAAGTGCTCCCCATTATATCTTATTGTCTATTTACAGCTAAATTCTTTTCCGTTGTTTATACTTAAAAGTTCCACTTTTTTTGAGGTGATATTTATGTGAACTTGTACAAAGTTCCATCCTCCATGGTCACCATCAACTGTGTTAAAGATTGTTCGGTATTTGCTTTTTACTATTCCTTGCTTATTGTGAATTTCGTAAGCATACAAATTAGCAAAGACATATTTCATATGCATTTTCTGATATCCGAAATATTGTACAAAATAATGGTTATATGGCAATGTATTGTTGCTACTGTTCATCTCCTTCTCTAAAATTGTTTCAAATACTCTGTACTCCTGCTTTGTAAGCTTATAATAAGAACAATTATACCATAGTTTGAATGGTTTACCATCCTGCCATGTTATCATACTTTTGTAGGACATTTCTTGTGGTCTTTTGTTCTTTGAATCAATAGCCCAGATATATTGCTTTTTCAATATTACTGATATCCATAAAAAAAAAGACAAAAGGAAAGTGCCCCAAGGAACAATTATTCCATAAATCGTTTCGGAATTTGTAAAAATTTGATCTCTGTCTACATCGTAGTATAGAGGAGTACTTTCTATGTCAGATTCTTGGCTATGAGATATTCCTACGTAATACTTTTTATTATTATACAATATGTTTATAGTTACACCATTTCTGTTACCCCCTCGAGATATAATTTGTTCACTTTTAATAAAGAAAGGATGAGTGGTATCAATAACTTCTTGCTTATGATAGTAATCAACAGAACATAAAATACAAAAAAACAGCAGTAAGAACTGTATTATGCTGATATATATACCTACTTTTTTAAGTACCATTTTTTATCTTTTTTTACTAGAATTTTGTTTAACCTTATCTTCAACACTTTCGCGAATTCAACAAGCAAGTGCAAAATTACAAAATGTTTTTGTAAAAGCACTCTTTTGGCGTTGAAAAATTCAATTTCTTTCTTGGTCTCTCATTAATTTCGTTCATAAACTTTGTTATTTCCCGTTGACTGAAGTTTGAAAATGCAGCCGCTTTTGGGATATATTGTCGAATGAGTCCATTGGCATTCTCAATAGCCCCTTTTTGCCATGAAGAGTATGGATCAGCAAAATATACCGGTACACCTAAGCTTTTGCTAATCATTTCATGTGCGGCAAACTCCAAACCATTGTCTGTGTATATATTCAATATGTTCTGTCGAGCCATCCTAATCCATTTTGCAGGTACGGATACAAACTATATAAGATATGTGGGTTCTTGCAAGTGAGTTCCTCTATCGCACGGAGTAGCGTGTCAGCGCTACATGTGCGAAGCCTTGGCTGCAATGAGAGATGTTTCATCAGATGAGTCGATAAAAGAGCATCAAATTGCTCCATAATTGAAAATATTCCTCTAAAAGGAGTGAGTTTCTCAGATTTTGCTCAGGTGCTTAAAAATCTTATAAACTATAGTGTTGCGGAATTAAGGAAATAATGTAATGAGTAACCCAAATGGAAGTAAGTGTTTTTGTAGAAAATGTCCAAAAGGCTTTCTGAGAAAAGGTACAATTACCCTTTGCTTTTTGGTATTCTGATAAACAGATTAATGATGATTTGAAAAAAATCAACGGTTGTTTTTTTAAGGAGTTTGAAAAGTTGATTGGTGGTGAACCAATCTCTTTGAGTGCCGATAGAATCGGGTGTATGGGTGGTAAATTCTATACTGGTTTTTCGACCATGAATGAAAAGATGCCTATGTTTGTTTCAAGCAAAGAAAAATATAAGAAATCTTCAGAATTGGTTCTTGATTTCGTAGAAAAGGCAAATGTGCAGATGACGACAAGGCAGTATTTGGATATTTCACCCATTACTGAACTTGAAAACTTTAATAATGTAGTGGGGATTTTCTTTTTGGGCTACCCCTGATATGCTTTCAGAACTTGCTTCATGGACATTTTACGATAACAATTCGGATGATGCAATTACTACAAAATTTGGTTCGGGATGTTCTTCTATTTTTTCAGAAGCAGCATTGGAAAACAGCAAAAATGGGAAACGTACATTTATTGGACTGTTTGACCCCTCCGTGCGTCGCTATATCCATGAGAATATATTAAGTTTTACTATACCAATGTCACGCTTTCGGGAAATGTATTATACGATACAAAATAGCTGCTTGTCGAATATACCTGCATGGGGAAAAATTAGAGAACGCATTTGTCGGGAGTGAAGTGTATTACAAAGCATCCGATGTCCAAAAGTTCATTAAGAAAACATTCATCGTAACCACATTGCGAAAGTTTGAAACAAAGCACTGCACGAAGAAGAAATAAATTTGAAAAGCCGGGGCGGTGAACATAGTTCACAACTCCGGCTTTGCTTCACTTATGGCTTACCCTACTTATCAGCTTCCTTTAGCCCCATATGCACTAAAAAGCCCATATGGCTATCTGCTGGTGAAAAAAACTCCTTCAACAGAGATTTTTACAGCGACTTTGTCACATACATACCCAACCGAATTTCTTGACAAGATCAATGAATAGTCCCTTGTCTCTAGTCGGGATATTGACAACAATGCTTTCGTTTTCCCTCGCATTTACTCTGTACTCAGGAGCAGGCAAACGTTCTTCCGGCAAAGTCGTGAAAGGAGATTTTGCTAGAAGATATTCATTATTGTCAAACTTCACATCAAAATATTCATTTTCATTCTCTGGATTGACAAACAGACTACGCAAGTCTATATCTCCAGCAAACAATTCGTTCAATTTATGGGATGATATACGAATTGCAGTGTATTTGCAAGTTGGGAAGTCATCATACAACAAACAGAGGTAAAGGGTGTCAAAGGCATCCCTTGCCGTAAGCAGTTGTGGATTATCGTAATATTCCAAAATGCTATCTGTTTTCAATATCTTGTTTGATGATTTCATAAATCTACTATTTTTGTATTCTTTACATTGAAAGCCTTACTTCTCCACCAAGAATAGTGGGATTTCTTAAACGTCTTTTTCAACTTTCCATCTTCTGGATAGAAATGAATCTCTGCGATATTGGCACCCTTGAATTTCACTTAGGAACGATAAATGCTTCTTTTGCAGAGAAAAAGTGGCAATATTGCCAAAAAATCTTCGTAAAGCGAGAATTTATAGAACCCTTTGGTTTCCTAGTTTTTTATCAGATTCAAGGACCTTGCTACCGCATTTCATGGTAACTAGGTTCGTCAGTTTTTTATTTTCTTTTGAAAATTCTCTCCTCAAAATTTGCTTATCGTCTAAAGAATGTCTATTTTTGCATATGAAATAGCTAAAATTTGGATTGATATGGAATTATACAATGTACAACTAAGGACCGACTTAGACGAGGTCGTAGTCTTGCAGGTCTATGCTAATGACTCATTGGAAGCAGAGTTCACCGCCAAGTCGATGGTAGAATGTGGGCAGGCTGGAACTATTAGCAATGTAGTGGTGGATTACTATGTCACGTTGTAAAAAACTGATGGAGTATTTTGCTCCATCAGTTGTGCTAACATCTTGAAAATAAATGAGTTAACTTTAGCGCTACTGCAAAATGCAGTAGGGCTAAAATCCTTAATTACTTCTTCGTCTCCTTCATCATTTCCTCCACGGCTCTGATGAGCTGGGTATCATGACCGGTGATGTAATCCTCAGGAGAGTTATACACCTCGATGTCAGGATTCAGCTGGGTGTTCTCACCGAAAGTGCCACGCATGTCACGACAACCGACCTGAGGAATGCCGAAGACAAGACTTCTGTCCATCAGCGTCTCCCACCATACTGCCGTCATCGTACCTGCCACAGGAGCACCAATCAACTTGCCGATGCCCAACTCCTTATATACCCATGGGAAACCATGGCCATTGCTGTAGTCGTCCTCGCAAATCAAGACGCAGGATGGCTTCGTCCACTTATTGAATGGGTCCTTGCCCACTACCTTGCCATGAGGCACAAACTCCTGGTACTGCTTGCCACTCAACAAGGTACAGAGGTCGTCGTGCAACCAGCCACCGCCATTATGACGCTCATCCACGATCACTGCGTCACGATTGCGATTCTTGTCGCTCAACAACTCGCTATATACCGTGCGGAAACTCTCGCTGTTCATCGCCTTCACGTGAACGTAAGCGATGCGACCGCCCGAAACGCTATCCACGATGGCACGGTTTCTATCCACCCATCGCTTGTAGAGCAACTCCTGCTGCGCTCCCTGTGAAATCGCCTTGATGGTGAGGTCGAAACGCTTGCCCTTGGCATTCTTGATGGTGAGGCGCACGTTCTTGCCAGCCTTGCCGTCCAAGAGCGCATTGTAGTCCTCGCCCGCCTTGATTTCCGTACCGTCTATCTTTTCGATGATGCTGCCCGGAGTCACCTCGTTCTTCTTCACGGCGAAAGGACCACGCTTGATGATCTCCTGAATCTTCAAGCCGTCGCCCTCATAGTTAGGGTCGAGGAAGACACCGAGAGCGGCTGTCTGGAGGGATGCGCCCGATGGATAGTAACGGCAACCGGTATGGCTGGCATTCAACTCGCCCAACATCTCGCTCAGCATCTCGGCAAAGTCGAAATTGTTGTCGATATAAGGCAGATAACGCTCATATACCTTGCGATAGCCATCCCAGTCAACACCCTGTAGGTTAGGGTCGTAGAACTTGTCCTTCACCTGTCGCCAGATGTGGTCGAAGAGATACTGACGCTCCTCGGCAGGCTTGTAGTTGAACGGAGCCTCGAAGTCGATGCCCTTGGTCTGCTTGCTCGCCAAGTCTATCTTCTTGATGCCGCCATTGCAGAGGAAGAGGTTCTTCACGTCCTTGTCGGCAACGAAGCCGCCGCCACCGATGTTCTTCATCATCAGCGTGGTGGTATTCTCCTTCAGGTCGTGGCACCAGAGGTCATAACCGCCCTCAAAGGCAGCCTGATAGTAGATTTTCTCGCCCTTGGAGTCGAGGATGGCATCGCCCATGCGAGAGGAGTTGACGGTGAGGCGCACGATGCGGTCACGGCAGTTGTCGATGTCAAGCTCCAGTGGCTTCACTTTCTCCACTTCGGTCTTGCCCTTCTCCTCGGCTTTCTTCTGCTTGTCTTCCTTCTTCTTCTCGTCCTTCTCCTCAGCCTTCTTCTCCTTCACGTCCTTGTTGGCTTCGGCGAGTTCCAGTTCCTCCTTGCTCATGCGGAATCGGTCGTAGGCATCGAGGTCGAAGAACATCAGGTAGGCATCGTCCTCGGCACCCCAACTGCCATGGCTGCGGTATCCGGCACGGTCGCTCTCGAAGAGCATCGCCTTGCCACCGAGCACCCACTTGCCGTTGCTGTCGCTGTATCCGCTGTCGGTGAGGTCGTGTACCTCCTTGCCGTCTGCCTTCACCAGTGCGATGTCGGTGTTGTTCCAGCCGCCTGTGCCGATATAGCTGCAGAGGAGCCACTTGCTGTCGGGACTCCACTCAAACCAGATGTCGCCATCCGAGTAAGAGTAGTTGTACTTGCCATCGAGCACGGTGCGCACGTCCTTCGACTTCAGATTCAATATTCTCAGTGTGGCACGATCCTCATAGAATGCCACCTCCTTGCCGTCCGGACTGTAGGCAGGATATTGCGATGTGAGGTTGCTGTGGGTGAGTGCTTCCTCCTCTATATCAGTGCAATAGGTGAAGTTCTTGTCGCTGGCGTTCTTGATTTTCGCCTGGTAGATTTGCCATACGCCGTTGCGCTCGGAGGCATAGACGAGAGCCCTGCCGTCGGGCGAGAAGCTCACGTTGCGCTCCTGCTGAGGCGTGTCGGTGATGCGCTTGGTGGTCTTGTAATCGACCGATGTCACATACACGTCGCCGTGCATCACGAAAGCCACTTCCTTGCCACTAGGCGAGAGGGCGATCTCGGTGGCTCCATTGGAGCGAATCTGGCGCACGAGACTAGGCTCGGCATTGTCGGTGGTGATGGAGATGTTCACCTTCTGAGGTTCGGCGCCCTCCTTGACGGTGTAGATTTCGCCATCATAGCCGTAGCAGAGCAAGCCGCTCTGTGAGGAGGTGAGGAATCGGATAGGGTTCTTCTGATTGTGGGTCACCTGGGTGTCCTTGCCGCTGGCGACATTGCGATGATATACGTTGAAGGAGCCGTTCTGCTCGCTCAGGTAGTAGAACGACTGTCCATCTTGCGCCCACACAGGGTTGCGATCCTCGCCCTTGAAAGAGGTGAGTTTCTGATACTTACCGCCATCGAGCATCCAGATGTCACGTGTGATAGGCGATGTATGGTGTTTACGCCATTTGTCCTCGTAGCCCTTGCAGTCGTGGTAGAGCACCTGTCCCTTGGCGTTGATGCTGATGTTTTCCATCGGCAGCACGGAGTAGAGTTTCGGGCGACCGCCCTGTGTGCTCACCTCATATACCTGTGAGAACTCACGGCTGGCGAAGAGGTTGCTCTGGGCGGTAGGCATCACGTTGGCAGAGAAGAGCACGTGGTCGTTGTCCTTGAAGGCAACGGGGAGTTCCGAGCCGCTGTTGGTGGTGAGTCGGGTAGGCGCACCGCCATTGGCATTGATGACATATACGTCCATGCTTCCCTCGCGATTGGATGCGAAGGCTATCTTCTTGCCGTCCGGGCTCCAGATGGGGTAGGAGTCGAAGGCGGCGTTGGTGGTAAGCTGTCGAGCCTCACCGCCCTGTGAAGGAACGCTGTAGATGTCGCCCTTGTAGGCGAAAACGATGGTGGAGCCATCAGGCGAGATGGCAGGGTAGCGCATCCACAGCGGATTCTGCTGTGCGAAGGATGCGAGCGATGCTGCCAGGAGGGCAGCGGATAAGAATATCTTCTTCATAAATAAATATGTATGAATATTGTTTTTTATTCTAGATATGTCTGTGTGTGCAAATATGGCACGCCAGTTTTTGATGGTGACAAAGGTACAATAAAATAATGACTTTTCTGCATTTTTATTCGATAAGATGGCTATTTTAACGTAAAAATGGGAGAAGATAAGGGAAAAGTGTAAATTATTGTGAGAAATCATCATATATGGGTATTGTGAAAATCAGAGAAATGATGTACCTTTGCAACCCAAAAATGAATGTAGGGGATGCTGAAAGGACATCGACTCGATAATGATTAGATTGGATATATGGCAAGATTGAAATATAACTTTACTTGGAAGAAATGCCACCGCTGGTTTGGATTGGTGCTGTCGGTATTCATGTTGGTGTTCTGCGTGTCGGGCATCATCTTGAATCATCGTGAGGTGTTTTCGGGCTGTGAGGTGAGCAGGAAGTGGCTTCCTGCGAGCTATCATATCAAGAATTTCAACAATGGGGTCGTGAAGGGGACGGTGGTGAAGAATTCTGGTTCTCTAGCCATATCTGAGGGGTTTTCTGACTCCATTTTGGTCTATGGCTGCGCTGGTGTCTTCTTGACCGATTACCAACTCTCGACTTGGCAAGACTTCAATGCTGGTCTTCCTAAGAGCATTGACGAGCGAAATGTGCGCCATCTTGTGCAGGCGAGGGACGGTTCGTTGTGGTGCGCCGCCCTCCGTGATGTGTATCGTTATGATGAGAATGCTCAGCAATGGAAAAAGGTGGAACTGCCTGGCAATGAGGAGCGCATCATGGATGTGGCATTGGGGAAGAATAGCATCCAAGTCGTTGCTCTTACTCGCTCTCGCATATTTGAAATCACTCCGATAGCATCAAATATAGATGTAAGTGAGTCTCCTTCGTCATTAGCTTCAAGTGCCAAGGGCGGAGTTTCAGAAAAAAGTCCCGATATTTTTGAAAAAAAGTCGGGAGGTTTTTCTGAAAAAGTCGGGACTTTTTTGGGAAAGTATAGGGTGGAAGCTAAAATCATCCCTGCTCCGAAAAATTATGAGCCGAAGACGACGCTTTTCAAACTCGTCTGGCATTTGCACAGTGGTGAGTTCTTCGGCTTGCCGGGCAAGCTTGTGGTCGATGCCATCGCTTTGGTGCTCATCGTGTTGTCCATTACGGGCATCATCCGCTTCATCTTGCCTTACGGCATCAGGAGAGCGAAGAAACTTGCAGCTAAGGCTCGGATGAAGCGACTCGGCAAGCAGTTCGCTTGGAATATGAAGTGGCATAACAAGATAGGTTATGTCACGATAGTGCTGACGCTCTGGATTGCCATTACGGGCATGTGTCTCCGTCCGCCATTGATGGTGCCGCTGGTGTTGAGCAAGCTGCCTCAGGCGGTGGGAGAGGATGGCAATGTATGGCAGGACAAGCTCCGTGCCATCCGTTGGGATGCCGTCCAAGGCGATTGGCTCGTCTCCACCTCGGAGGGCTTCCTGAGAGTGGATGAGGACTTCTCGCAAGCTCCGAAAATGTTGCCTGATGATGAGTGTCCGAAGTTGAGCCCGATGGGTGTCACGGTCTGGGAATCGGATGGCAAGGGAGGTTGGATTGTCGGCTCATTCAGAGGGATATATCGCTGGAACCCAGTAAATCATAAATCGCAGATTCTCGATTACTTCACCAACGAGCCATGCGTGGAGACTTCGATGATTCCGATTTCCGACAACCTCATTTGTGGCTATTCCGAGGATTTATTCGACAGGGAACCAATGGTTTTTGACTTCGCCAAGGGAGTGGAGGATGCCAAGGGACAAGTCATTAACATCTTGGATGAAAAGGATGCAATGTCGGATTTGATTTGTGAAACTGCCCCCATGTCATTGTGGAATGTCGCTCTCGAATTGCATGTCGGCAGATGCTATTCCCCTTTCTTGGGACCTCTTTCCGACCTCTTCGTCTTCCTCTCCGGCTTGCTCATCACCCTCGTCTTGCTGTCAGGATACATCATCTCGCATCGTAGGAGGAAGAAGGCGCAAGCTCGCTTGAAATAGAACTTGATGTTGTAGAAAATCGGGCATTCGTGATTTGTATGCAATAAGAATTGCATGAGAGGTAAATTAGCAGATGTAATGTCATATTTGAATTGTGTAACTGCCCCCATTGTAATGCTATTATAAAATACCATATTTTATGCAAATTTGGAATGCAACTCCAAATTTGCATAATTTTTATGTCTAAATTCCATCCTCTGCGGTTGAATTCGCAGGATTAAATAATGTTGATCAACTGTTAATAAAACTAACTCGTAGTTTTGCGCCTCACAAAGCTATGAGTTTTCCATCGTAAAGCATAGTTTTGGCACTTAGGAAGCTATGAGACTGGGCATTCGAAGGCTATGGAGTGGTGGAAGGAGGGGAGAGAAGAACCGATGGAAAACCATGACAATGGGGGCAGTTTCACAATTAAAACAAGACATTCAACCATAGGTGAGACTAGAAAAACGCTATCGTTAGGATTCGTTAAGATTGTTAATATGTAAAGATATGTGATTTGATGATTTTTCCCATTTCAGCCTTTCTACTTATATGAAATTATATTCTATATACTTATATATAAATATATTATAATATATATAATAGTATATATAGTAGAATAATATACTATATTGTTTTGTATGGAAAAATATGGAAAGTGGACTTTGAGAAATATGTGATACTGCCCCCATTGTCATTGGATGTTCTATATCTCCTACCTCCAATCGGTGCTTGCAACTTTCATGGGTAAAGATTTGGTGGTGTCGAAAATATTTCGTACCTTTGCATTGTTATCAAGAGACACCTTGAGAATTTCCTGAGAAACACCCCATTCCTGGCACTATCCGCTAAAGATAACCACTTTTGAGATTTTCCTCTTCCTCTTCTCCATTCTTTGGGAGTCCCTTATTTTTTTAACTATTAAAAACCATGTAAACAATGGAACAGAAAAACAAGAGCCTTGAATCTTCTAACCAAGAAACAAGCACCAATTTAGTAACTGACGACGAAGAACTCGATTATTACGAGGACGATGAGGATGAGCTCCCTCCAGCCATGCCGGAGCAACTCCCATCCCTCATTCGCTTGCTCGTGAGCCGTACTCCAAAAATCTATAAGCCTACGGTGGCGCAAGCCGTCTTCCCATCCCTTGCCGCCCATCTCTACAAGGTGAAGTTCCGATACATCGACAACGTGGACCACGAGGCTACGCTCATGAATGTGCTCATGGCTTCCACAGGCACCGGAAAGAGCTGCATCAACGCACCCATCAACCACATCATGGCTGACATCCGTGAGCGTGACAGAGTCAACATGGATCGTGAGCGAGAGTGGCGAGAACAGATGAGCACGATGGGCACCCACAAGTACAAGCCTGCTCGCCCCAAGAACCTCGTGATACAAGACATCGACCCTAACATGACGATGGCTGCCTTTGCCCTGCGCTCCGTGGAAGCCAAGGGACACTTCCTCTACTCGCAAATGAACGAGATAGACCAATGGGATACCATCGAGGGTACAGGAAGAGGGCGTAACAAGGGGTTGAAGTTCCGCATCATGTGCCTCGCTTTCGACCCCGACAACTCCTTCGGACAGACCCGTGTCTCGCCTGAGGCGGTGAACGAGCACTTCCAGATACGCTACAACTGGAACGCCTGCACCACCATTGGCAAGGGGCAGCAATACTTCCGCAAGGTGGTGAACGACGGACCGGTGAGCCGCATCAACTTCTGTACCATCCCACAACGAGTGATAGGTGCCTCCATCCCACAGTTTGGCACCTACGACGAGACGTTTGACGAGCAGTTGCGCCCTTACATCCAGCACCTCTGCAAGGTGAGAGACCAACGGGTGGAGTGCCCTGAGGCAACCCGACTGCTGGAGCAGTTGACAGAGGAGTGCCGCGACATAGCTATCCTCTCGCAAGACCGCATCTACGAGAACTTCACCTTCCGTGCCCTGGTCATCGCTTACCTGAAGGCGTGCGTGCTCTACGTGGCTAATGGATGCAAGTGGGAGGCGGAGATGGACGAGTTCATCCGATGGTCGCTCCACTATGACCTTTGGTGCAAGATGAGATTCTTCTACGACTTGGCGAAAGAGCAACTGGAGGAGGCGAATCGCATCGGAGAGCGAGGACCGAAGAACCTGCTCCAGCAGTTGCCCGATGAGTTTACTTGGGGACAGGTCGAGTCGGCTCGCATCGACAACGGCATGGACATCGCCGGCACTCGCGAGATGATCAAGACGTGGATGAAGCGTGGCTATCTCCTGTACGACCGAGTGAGCGTCAAGACTCTCTTCCGCAAGGAATCCTTTGTGAGATAGGGGCAATTTCTGTAATGAGAGGTGACGTTCATCTGCTGAACGTCACCACTTGTGTTGGGTATTTGGCTTCATCCAAGAACTTTTAACATGAAAGATGATGGATGGCTCGGAAAAAATGTTTATTTTTGTAACATTATATAATAACTGAGCTTTCACAAGTGTGAAACTGGAATAAAAAACAACAATCTATGAAGAAGTTAAAGCTTTTCAGTCTCGCCTTTGCCGCCATGCTCTCCCTGGGCTTCCAGTCGGCAAACGCACAGTCGCTCTCGCCTACCACCAAGTGGCACTGGAACAAGGGCAAAATCGTCATTGAGACTCCTCAAAGGCCTGAGGGTCAGAAGGATGTGCTCGGCTTGGCACTGCCAAAGAAGAAGGTGGTGCGCATCGGACTCGTGGGTCTCGGAATGCGTGGACCGGGTGCCGTGGAGAACTTCAGTCTCATCCCTGGCGTACAGGTGGTGGCTCTCTGCGACTATGAGGAGAAGCGTGCAGTGAAGCAGAACGAGCGCCTGCGCAAGAACGGACTGGCTCCTGCCGCCGTATATTATGGCGAGAAGGGCTACGAGGCGCTGTGCAAGCGTCCGGACATCGACCTCGTGTATATCGCCACCGACTGGGAGCACCATGCCATCGTGGCAAAGTGTGCCTTGGAGAATGGAAAAAACGTGGCTGATGAGGTGCCTTCGGCTATGAACCTGCAGGAGTGCTGGGACCTCATCAATCTGGCTGAGCAGAAGCAACTCAACTGTATGATTCTCGAAAACTGCTGCTACGACTGGTTTGAGATGCGTACTTTGAACATGGCTCAGCATGGCGTGTTCGGTGAGATTCTTCGTGCCCAGGGTGCTTACATCCACAATCTCGATGATTTCTGGGATTACTATTGGAAGAATCCAAATGGCTCCGATCCTGACCAGCTCGGTTGGCGATTGAAATATAATAAGGAGAATCGTGGCGACCTCTATGCCACCCATGGTCTCGGTCCTGTAGCCCAGGCTCTCGACATCCATCGTGGCGACCGCATGAAGACGCTTGTGTCGATGGACACGAAGAGCGTACACGGCAAGGAGCTCGTGGAGAAGAAGACGGGTAAGCCTTGTACCGAGTTCCGCAATGGCGACCACACCACGACGCTCATTCGCACCGAGGGCGAGAAGGTAATCGAACTCCAGCACGACGTGATGAATCCTCAGCCTTACAACCGTCTCTATCAGTTGACGGGAACGAGAGGATTTGCCAATAAGTATCCTGTGGAAGGCTACGCAGTCGATGCCAGTCAGTTGAAGGCTACGGGCAACCAACCTAAGGTGGATGACTTATCTACTCATAGCTTTATGCCAGATGAGCAGCGCAAGGCTTTGGAGGAGAAATATGAGAGTCCGATACTCAAGAAGTTTGGCAAGCTCGCCAAGGAGGTGGGCGGTCATGGCGGCATGGACTTCGTCATGTGTGCCCGTCTCATCTACTGCTTGCAGAACGGTTTGCCACTCGACATGGATGTGTATGACTTGGCAGAGTGGTGTGCCATCGCCGAGTTGAGTGCCATCTCTCTTGACAACGACTGTTCTCCAGTGACGTTCCCAGACTTCACTCGTGGCTTGTGGAATAAGGAGAAGGGCTATCGTCACGCTTATGCCACTCCTGAGCAGGAGGCTGCCACAGAGGCTACCGCCAATGCCTACACCAAGGCATACAAGGAGGCTACCGCCAAGTTGAAGATCTGGACGCTCTACGACAACATGATGAATGCCAAGACCGATGCAGCCAAGAAAAAGGCGCAAGTGGCTCTCAACAAGGGCGTTGCCAAGGCTGTGGCTGCGGCAGAGAAGGCCATCAAGTAAGGTCTTCAGAAATAGAAATCATCAATCTAAAAGTCGGTCTTGCAGGAAAGAGCAAGACATAAGGATGAGCTGATGCACCATTTCAGTGCATCAGCTTTTTTTGTTCTGACTTATACAAGAAAGAGTTGTTACATGGGGGCAGAAACAGTTATAAAAACTGACATTGAAAACGAGAAAATCTAGCGATGGGCCAAAACAGTCCATTGCTAGATTTAATAGTATTCCCTCGCTTATCGCTAAGCGAGGAAAGTGATAGGACATATTGCTTTACAGAGGATATTCCTCGAAAGCGTAGAGTACTGTACTCAGATAACGCTCACCTGTATCTGGCAAGAGAGCGACAATCTTCTTACCTTTGTTTTCTGGACGTTTGGCTATCTCGGTGGCAGCGAAGGCTGCGGCACCAGAAGAGATACCTACAAGCAAACCCTCGGTCTGAGCCAAGTCACGACCCGCCTTGATGGCATCGTCGTTCTGTACATCATATACCTCGTCGATGTACTCGGCAGAGTAGGTCTTAGGGATGAAACCTGCGCCAATGCCCTGAATCTTGTGAGGACCGCTCTGACCGCCATTCAATACTGGAGAGGTGGCAGGCTCAACGGCGATAATCTTCACGTTAGGATTCTGCTCCTTCAAGTACTTGCCGATACCAGAAATCGTACCGCCCGTACCTACACCGGCAACGAAGATATCAACCTCGCCATTGGTGTCAGTCCAAATCTCAGGCCCCGTGGTCTCATAGTGCTTGGCTGGGTTGGCTGGATTCTCAAACTGCTCCAAGATGACTGAGCCCGGGATGGAATCTCTCAATTCCTCGGCTGCCTTGATGGCTCCTGGCATACCATCCTTGCCACTCGTCAGTTTCACCTGTGCGCCGTAAGCCTTCACCAAGTTTCTACGCTCGATACTCATGGTCTCAGGCATGGTGAGGATGAGGTGATAGCCCTTGACGGCTGATACCAATGCCAAACCGACGCCAGTATTACCACTGGTAGGTTCGATGATGGTGGCTCCTGGTTTCAAGAGACCTTTCTTCTCTGCATCCTCGATCATGGCGAATGCGATACGGTCTTTCACACTACCGCCAGGGTTGAAAAACTCGACCTTTGCGATGATTGGGTTCTCCAAACCTTTGGAGGCTGAGTACTTGCCCAGCTCCACCAAAGGGGTTTTACCGATTAAGTCGGTAATCTGCTTATATATCTTTGTCATAGCGTTCTAAATTAAATTATTTTACATAGGTGAATGCCTCGTCAAGTGCCTCCAGCAAGTCATCGATATTCTCGATACCAACGCTCAAGCGGATGGTAGAAGGATAGATGTGCTGCTGCTCCAACTCCTCAGGACTCATCTGAGAGTGAGTGGTGGTAGCTGGGTGGATAACGAGTGACTTCACATCAGCCACATTGGCGAGCAATGAGAAGATGCGCAAGTGGTCGATGAACTCCCATGCCTGCTCCTGACCGCCCTTGATCTCGAAGGTGAAGATAGAACCTGCACCATTAGGATAGAGCTTCTTGTAGAGCTCGTGGTCTGGATGGGTAGGTACGGATGGGTGATTTACTTTGGCTACCTTAGGATTCTTCTCCAAGTACTCCACAATCTTCAATGCGTTCTGTACGTGGCGCTCTACACGGAGGCTCAATGTCTCCAAGCCCTGGAGCAAAATCCAAGCGTTGAATGGGCTGATGGTAGCACCTGTATCACGAAGGATGACCGCACGGATACGAGTTACGAAGGCTGCTGGACCTGCTACGTCGGCGAAGATAGCACCATGATAAGATGGGTCTGGCTTAGCGAGGGTAGGGAACTTGTCGGCATTTGCCTTCCAGTCGAACTTACCACCATCTACGATGACACCACCGAGAGATGAACCATGACCGCCGATGAACTTGGTAGCTGAGTGAACCACGATATCTGCTCCGTGCTCGATAGGACGGATGAGGTATGGGGTGCCGAAGGTGTTATCGATAATCAATGGGATGTTGTGGCGATGAGCAATCTCTGCCAACTTATCGATATCGGTTACATCTGAGTTAGGATTTCCGAAGGTCTCTGCATAGAGTGCCTTGGTATTGTCCTGGATGGCAGCCTCTACCTGCTCGAAGTTGCGAGGATCCACGATGGTGTAGCTGACACCCTGTGTGGATAATGTATGAGTGATGAGGTTATAAGTACCACCGTAGATGTTGTCGGCAGCTACGATGTGGTCGCCATTCTGAAGGATGTTCTGCAGAGCGTAGGTAACGGCGGCAGCACCAGAAGCGACAGCCAAACCTGCTACACCACCCTCGAGGGCAGCTACACGGTCTTCGAATACACCCTGAGTAGAGTTGGTCAAGCGACCATAGATGTTACCTGCGTCACGGAGTCCGAATCGATCGGCAGCGTGCTGAGAGTTGCGGAACACGTAACTTGTGGTCTGGTAGATAGGCACCGCACGAGCGTCGGTAGCTGGATCTGGATTTTCCTGACCTACATGCAACTGAAGTGTCTCAAAGCGAAGTTTCTTTTCTGTACTCATAATCTATGTCCTTTCTTTAAATTATTAATCTCTGATTGACGCTGCAAAGATACGGCGATTTTTTGGGGTAGGAAATCGCACAGTAGTGGCATTATGGCTACCACGTTTGTGGTATTCGCATCAAAAAAGGCTTTTCTTAGCCGAAACTAGGAAAAGCCTTGTGCCATATCAATACTCCAATGAGGAGATATTTCCATTAGAATCAATACTCCAGCGAGAAAGTGACGCCTCTTCTCATCATGTCGTTGAGCGTTGGCTTCAAGCGATGGAGGAAACCGTTCCAAGAGCGATTCTTGCCTTGGCTCCATCCCACCTCGGCAAGTGCCAAGGCTCTAGGATATGCTTGGTAGTAGATGCGCTCAGGGGTGTTGATGCACTCGCTCCAAAGAGTTCCTGCCACACCGAAGAGGTTGTTCTTCTCAAATTCGTCGCCCATGCCCCAGCTTGGGTCGAGGTCGTAGGTGTTCTTGAGGGTGGTGGTTGGCATACCCCAGTTGACCTCAGGCATGTCGCCCTTAGCCATCGGATAGTCGAGATAGCAGTGCTCGCCAGGACAAAGCATGACGCGGGCATTGTTGCGGATGGCTGCGTCGAGGGCTTCTTTCGTCAGGCCGACACGCCAAGCGAAGGTGATACAGCCCGGCTGAATCTTCTTGAAGTCGGTCTCATACCAGAACATCGGTGTCTTGTGGTACTTCGTCTTGAGCATATCAATGATGTGGTCGAAGAGATAGCCCTGCAATCGCCAGTTCTCGGAACGATCGGTGGTGGTGATACCCAACTTCTTCTTCAATGCCTGGCACTTAGGACAGGAGGTCCAACAGTCGAGTGCCGGATTGCCTGCCTCATCGCCACCCAAGTGGATATAAGGAGAAGGGAATATATCAGCCAACTCCTTGAATACATTGCCCAAGAACTCGTAGGTGAACTCGTTGCCCGGACAGAGAAGTTCGTCTGACACACCGCAAGTGGTACGGATAGGTACTTGTTTGGCATGGCAGGTAAGCTCAGGATAAACGCTGATGGCTGCCACCTCATGACCAGGCATCTCTATCTCTGGTATCACTTGGATGTGATATTTGGCTGCGTATGCCACAAACTCCTTCATTTGCTCCTGGGTATAATAGCCCTTGATAGGCATCAGCATGTCGTCCATGTTCCAACGGCTGCTTGCCTCGGCTGTCAATCTAGGATATTTCTTGATCTCGATGCGCCAACCTTGGTCGTCCACGAGGTGGAGATGCACGGCATTGAGCTTGTAGCGAGCCATCTCTGGGATGAATGCCTTGAGCTGGTCGAATGGGATGAAGGTTCGCACTGGGTCGAGCATCAACTCTCTGACATGCGTGCGTGGCTGATCGGATACGGAGGCTTGCATGATGGCATCGCTGCACTTCTTGGAGCCATCGCCACGGAGCAACTGGTCGAAGGTCATCAAACCATAGAATACACCAGCGGCTGTCTTTCCCTTGATGATAACTTCCTTAGCCTTTACGTCGAGCGTGTAGGATTCTGGGTCATCAAGGCTTTCGTCCAATGCCAAGGTGAGGGTGAGCTTCTTCGATTTGTTCACCTTGCTCTTGTCGATTCTCTCGCCCAAGATTCTGAGCGCATGTTCTTGTTCGTTGCTCAAACCATCAGCCGACTTGATGCTCCAGATGCCATTCACTTCGAGAGGAGCCTGCTTCTGGTTTACGGTCAACTTCATCGGAACAGGAATCAGACAGTCGGTTGGGTTGCAAACTTCTCTCGCCTGTTTGTTGATGCCATAGAAAAGTTTCCATCCCTCAGCTTTTCGGTATGCCTTCTCGCTTCCCTTCGGTACGACAAGGCGACATTCGCCGAGGTTGATGCCTGAGAAAGTGGAGGCGCTAGCCTGAGGTGGAATCTTGGAAGTCAAAGTGATGACCTTCAACGAATGAAGGTTGGCAAAAGCGAAGTCTTCTATCTTGGGTGTGCCATTGATGGTGATGTCTTGCAAGTTCTTGCAACCCGAAAAAGCAGCTTTGCCCACTTGTTTTACCTGGCTTGGCAAACTGATAGATTGTAGTTTGTCGCAAGCGAAGAAGGCTTGTGAGCCAATCGACTGAAGATTGGCAGGCAAAATGATGGATTGCAAGTGATGGCGAGAGTGGAAGGCGTTCTTCGGAATGGAAGGACAATCCGACGCACTCAGATCGACATGGCGCAACTGCCAACAGAGGTCTCTCATCTGTCGGAAATCAGAATTCCCCACGGTGGTGAGCTTGCCTGTAAGTTTGATGGAAGTGGCGACTGATTTCTTCTCTGCTTTCAGGCTGTCCATGTTGGCAACCGTCTGTGCAGACATCCAGCTTGTCAGGAGACAAGCCACTGTAAGGCTTAGGATTTTTCTCATACTTTATGATGTTTGGGTTAGTTGTTGTCATTATATTTTGTGGGCAAAGATAAGGATTATTCTTTGAATGAGCAAGTATTTGAGTGCGTTTTCTTTATCCGATGCAAAGAAATACCCCCATTTGTGACGGAAATGTTGTCACAAATGGGGGCAGAAACAGTTGTTAAAGCTTACATTGACTTTAATCTTCTAGCTTTGCAAACTTAGATTCTACTTTTTTGCTAAACTTTACGCTTCACTCTTAGCTAGCTTTTGTTCTTCTTTCTCCATGTCTCTCTTCGACTTACTCTTGACAACGAGCCAAACACCGGAGAAGATGAGGAGGGCTGCGAAGGCTTGCATACCCTTGAAAACGGCAAGACTAGCCATGACGCTCACGCTGACCGATACCACAGGCTGCACATAGTTATAAACCGAAACGACTGTAGGGCGCAATGTCTTCTGACCGATCATCATGCAGATGTAGCCCAAGTAGGTGCCGAAGAAGATGACGTAGCCAGCTTCCCACCAAGTGCTCATCGGAACAGAGGCGAAGTCGATGGCTCCCACATGACCGATGGTGAATGGCCATATCACGATGGTGGCCCAGGTGAACATCCACTTGTTGATGGTGAAGAGTGAGTATTTCGACAGCAAGTTCTTGAAGAGCGCCAAGTAGAGGGCGAAGGAGAGCTGAGCCGACATACAGAGCAGGTCGCCCCAGATGTTGCCTACCTTGGCATTGCCCGAAGTGGCACTGGTCGTGATGATGATGATGGCTCCCACGCATCCCATCAGCACGCCGACGAGTTTCTTCCAAGTGATCGGCTCCTTTAGAATCAAGAACGAGAGAACCATGGCGAAGATAGGCATGGAGGTAGTCATGATACTGGAGTTGCTAGGCGAAGTCATGTTGAGGCCGATGGTGTAAGAACACTGGTTGAAAACAAGGGCGAAGATGCCCGCTGCGCCAAACAAGAAGATGTCTTTGACAGGCACTTTCTCTTTCTTGGTGAAAAAGGAGGTAAGCCAAAAAAGAATAGCACCACCCAAGACACGGAAGCTCACGAGGTCGATGCCGTCGATGCCGTGCATCATCGCATCCTTGCCTACTGGAGCCATCAATCCCCAAAAGGCACCAGAACAGAAGAGGCACAAGTGGGCGATAAGAGGTCTTTTGTTATCCATTTTCTCTGATTTATTTTTCTTTTTTTCTTATTTATGTTTAAAATCGGGTGCAAAGGTACTAATTTTCGAGGAAAATGATTATATTTGCGGTTAGAAAATCGAAAGAACGGGAACTTTTTCTCGTGTCAATCCTTAAAATGAGAAAGACTATGCAGAAATATGCCGACTATATCAAGCAGATAGAGATTGATTCTCTATGGAGTGGTACCAAACATATCCTTTGGAACCTCGACCGCCGTGTCAACATCCTCAGTGGTGTGAACGGTGTGGGTAAGAGTACTATATTAAATAAGGTGGTGAAAGGCTTGGCACAAGGAGGCGAATTTCCTAGCCATCTGCTCAAGGGCGTTCACCTACAGGTGGAGCCAGAGGAGGCTAAATGGATTCGCTTCGATGTGATTCGCTCTGTGGATAGACCGCTGATGAATGCGGAGATGATCAATAAGATTGACTTGTCGCTCGTCACCGAACTCGACTGGCAACTCTTCCAACTCCAGCGCAAGTATCTCGATTACCAGGTAAACATCGGAAATCGTATCATCGCCGTGCTCCAGGGTGGTGAGCCGGATGCTGCCCAAAAGGCACAAACCCTAAGCGAGCCCAAGAAACTCTTCCAAGATATAGTGGATAGTCTTTTCAAGGACACTGGAAAGACCATCATCCGCACTGCCAATGAGATTAGCTTCAACCAGATGGGCGAGCAACTCTTGCCTTATCAACTCTCGGCAGGCGAGAAGCAAATCCTTGCCATCCTCCTCACCGTCCTGGTGGAGGACAACCAGCCATACGTGCTCTTCATGGACGAACCGGAAATCAGTCTTCACTTTGAATGGCAGAAGCGCCTCATCGACTTGGTGTTGCAACTCAATCCAAACATCCAAATCATCATGACAACTCATAGTCCTGCCGTGGTGATGAATGGTTGGACAGACCGTGTGACCGAGGTGGATGACATCACAATTAAGTGACGAGTGAAGAACGAAGAGTGAAGAATCTATTAGAATGTTAAAACCTACTGGAAATGATGGGAAAGCGACTAACCGATAACATCAACTCACAATACTTCGAGGCTGCCAACAAGATGACCTCGAAGAAGGCTCGGCGTAAGATAGTGGCATACGTCGAGAGCTATGATGACGTCTTCTTTTGGCGGTCGGTGCTGGGGCGTTTTGAGAATGAGAAGATGGAGTTTGACATCATGCTTCCCTCTCGCAACCAGCATTTGGATCGTGGCAAGAAGGCTGCCATCTCCAATATGCTCAAGGGCTTGGGACGTGACATGATAGCCTGTGTGGATGCCGACTACGACTATATCCTACAAGGCGAGACCGAGATGTCAAAACAGATGTTGGAGAGTCCTTACATCTTCCACACCTATGCCTACGCCATCGAAAACTATCAGTGCTATGCCAAGGGATTGCACGAAACTTGTGTGATGGTGACGCTCAATGACCATAATCTTTTCAATTTTGAGCGTTTCCTGGATTCTTATTCCCAGACGATATGGCCGCTCTTCGTCTGGCATATTGCTTTCGTGCGTCGCCGTAAGATGACGATGCACTTTGATATGTCGGAGTTCAACAAGGTGGTGGTCTTGCCTTCCGTACGAATCCAAGACCCGAAGTGGGCGATCGACTACCTGAGCAAGAAGGTGAGGGCGAAGGTATTCCAGTTGGAGCGCCGCTTCCCGAAAATCAAGGAAACGTTGGATGCAGAGGCTAAGCGTTTGCGTAGCTTGGGCATCCATGAGCATAACACCTATTTATATATACAGGGGCATCATCTTTTCGACATCGTGGTGAGTCCTATCGTACAGACCGTCTGCGACACGCTTCGCAATGAGCGTGAGAATGAAATCCGTGACCGTGCCATCCATTCCGAGCAAGCTCGAACCGAAATGGCTTGCTATGAGAACAGCTTGGGCAAGGTAAAGATGATGATGAAGAAGAATACCTTCTACCAGTTCTCGCCAGAGTTTCAGAAGATACAGCGAGATGTGGAGAAGTTTTTGAATAATAAATAATTAAGAATAAATAATTAAGAAATGTGCCTTTTGATAAGGGAGATGCGCCTTGTCACCCAACAATTAGTAAGCGAGACTCATCTCGTTAGGTCTAATTCTTAATTATTAATTCTTAATTATTAATTCTTAATTATGAATTAAATTATACGTAAGTTTCCAGGAACTTCAATGTTCCCTCAACTTTCAAAGTCTTGGTTGATGCAGGGATGACGATGCTCTCGCCGCCTTGCAAGGTAACCTCGTTGCCCTCATTGTCGGTGATCTGAGCCTCACCCTTCAAGCCGATGAGGATGACGAAGCTGTCCAACTCGGAGTAATCGAGTGTCATAGGCTCATCGAGATCATAGACGGCAGTGTTGAAGAATGGGCACTGCACCATGCTCACACCTTGGTTCTTGGCAGGAGTATATTCCTGGCGATAGTTCTCCAAGACGGTGTAGTCGATGCACTCGGCAGCCTCCTTGGTGTGGAGCTGACGATAGTTGCCATCCTTGTCCTTGCGCTTGAAGTCGTAGATGCGATAGGTGACGTCGCTGGTCTGCTGAATCTCAGCCACGAAGCAACCTGTTCCGATGGCGTGGATACGACCGGCTGGGATGAAGAAGCAGTCGTCTTCCTTTACGTTATACTGAGCCAAGGCATCCGTGATGGTGTCGTTTTCCACCATCTCCTTGTACTGCTCAGGAGTAATCTGCATCTTCAAGCCATTGTAAAGCTTAGCGTCAGGCTCACATGGAAGAGCATACCACATCTCGGTCTTGCCACGCTCCTTGCCTTGCTTGTGGGCAATCTCATCGTTAGGGTGAACCTGGATGGAAAGGTCACGGTTGGCATCGATAAACTTGATGAGCAAAGGGAACTCATTGCCGAAACGCTTGTAGTTGTCGGCGCCGAGGAAGCTCTCCTTCAGTTCGGCGACAACCTCGTTGAGGCTCTTGCCCTTCATCTCGCCGTCGGCAACGATGCTCTCATTGCCAGAAACGCCAGAGATTTCCCAACTCTCGCCTACGTTCTCTTGCTGGATGTCGAGGTGTTTGAAGGCGATAATCTTGTTGCCACCCCAAATGGTGGACTTCAATAGTGGTTGAAATTTTAAAGGTTTCATAACTTTATTGAATTAGTTGATACAATGTTATATTGTTATAGAACTCTTCGCTCTTCACTCTTCACTTTTCACTCTTCACTTAAGCTCTAGTTCTCCCTCCAGAAGGCAGGGGTGAGGATCACCAGTACGCTGAATATTTCCAGACGTCCGATGAGCATCATCAGCGAGCAGAACCATTTTGCCACATCGGGCAGTTCGCTCCACGACATCGTAGGGCCAATCTCCGTACCCAGCGTAGGACCCACATTGCCCACACAGCTCAGGGTGATGGTGATGGCATTGGTGTTGTCGATGCCCATGGCTATCATCGTGAAGGAGATGAACAGGCAGATGATGAGATAGGTGGTGAGGAAGGCGAGCAGCGTAACCCGCTTCTGCATCGGAACGTTCACGCCATCAATCTTCAATGGAAGTACGGCGTTAGGGTGCAGAATCTGTCGGAATTCATTCTTCACCATTCTCACCAGCATCACGCCGCGGATGCATTTCAAACCTCCACTCGTACTGCCCGAGCAGGCCCCGAAGAACATGCAGGCTGCCAATACCACCCAGGTAACGTGAGGCCATGTGGCAGCATCATCATTGAAAAGACCGGTCGTGGTGATGAACGAGACCACTTGGAAAAGACCACATCGGAAGGCATGCTCCAAGTCGTAATGGCGCATCGTCATCAGCTCCATCATGATGAAAGCCGTGAAGACGACAACGAGGAAGATATAGAACTTAAACTCGGAGTTCTTGAAGAGATTCTTGATATTCAACTTGATGACTGCTGCATAGAGCAGAGTGAAATTGATGCCCGAAAGGAAGGTGAACAGTGTACAGATGTACTCCAAGGTAGGGGAGTGGAAAAACTCCGTACTCGTATTGTGAGTGGCGAAACCACCTGTGGCAGTGGTCGTCATCGCATAGTTGAAACTGTCGAAGACATTCATGCCACCGAAATAATAGCTCACGATGCAAGCTATGGTGAGTACGATGTAGATACTCCATATCCACTTGGCACTGGTGGAAAGGCGAGGATGCAACTTGGTCTTGATAGGACCAGTCGCCTCGGCGGCAAACACCTTGATCTGTCCTCCCACAAGCGATGGCAACAAGGCGATGGTGAAGAACACGATACCCAATCCACCTATCCACTGCGTCAAAGAACGCCAGAAAAGCAATCCATGTGGCAGCACCTCCACATTATCTATAATAGTGGCTCCCGTGGTCGTGAATCCCGACATCGTCTCAAAGTAGGCATCCGTGAAACTATGGATGTATCCACTGATCAAGAATGGGAACGTGCCAAAGAAACTGAAGACAATCCATGCCAATGACACCACGAGATAGGCATCTCGGCGAGACATGGAGTTGTCGGCGTTGTGACCTCTCCATTTCAGGGCAAGTCCTGCCCCGATGGTGATGAATATGGTGACCAAGAATGCAAAGACATCGTCTTCCTGGTAGCCTATGGAAACACCCAAAGATACCATCAGAAGCACTGCTTCGAGAAAAAGCAGCTGTCCAAGTACCTTGCATATCAGTTGATGATTGATCATATAAAATATTTCTCTATTTTCTTCATGTTGATATTGTGGCAGAATACCATGACGGAATCGCCTGGCTCTATCTGGGTGTTACCTGACACCAGCATTCCTTCGTTCTTTCTGACCAGTCCACCGATGGTCACACCGATAGGAAGTCCTAGGTCTTTCACAGGTTTCTTGGTGACCTTCGAACCTTCTTTGGCGATAAACTCGGCTACATCGGCATTGGCGTTCATGAGGAATCTCACGTTCATCACGTCGGCATCCAGCATCATCTGGTAGATGTAGCTGGCAGCTATCGCCTTCTTGTTGATGATGGTACCGATGTCCAGGCTCTCTGCCATGCTCACGTAATCGACATTCTCGACCACGGCGACGGTCTTTCTCACACCCAGTCGCTTGGCGGTGAGACAGGCGAGGATATTGGTCTCGGCATTGCCTGTCAGGGCCACGAAAGCCTGAGTGCTTCGGATGCCTTCCTCGTTGAGCAATGGGATGTCGCGTCCATCACCATGGATGATAAGGGCTTTGGTGTCATCAAGGATGTCGTTGAGATACTCGCAGCGGTTCTCGTCGATTTCGATGATTTTGCACTCCATGTATTCTGGCATTTTCTTCACCGCTCTCACGGCAGTGCGACCGCCACCCATGATCATCACGTTCTTCACATCTACATAATGTTCCTTTCCCACAATCTTGCGGATGTAAGGGATATAGTTGCGAGTGGTCATGAAGTAGGCGAGGTCGTAGAGCTTCAACTCGTCGTAACCACCAGGGATGATGGTCTCGCCGCCACGCTTGATGGCTACAACATGGTAAGGGTCGTTGGGACCGCTGATGTCCTTGAGTGGCTTGTTGAGTATCTCGCAAGTCTCACGCAACTTGATGCCCAGCATGATGAGCGCACCATCGTGGACATCCCAACGCTGACGCACCCAACTCATCTTCAGTCCGTTGTTGATATCGACGGCAGCCAGCATCTCAGGATAGATGAGTTTGTTGATGCCTAGGTCCTTGAAGAACTCCTGGGCTTGTGGGTCCATGTATTCGGGATTATCCACCTTGGCAACCGTTCGCTTGGCTCCCAGCTCATGAGCTAGGATGCAAGCGGTGATGTTCTTGCTCTCAAGGGGAGTCACCGAGATAAACAGGTCGGCGTCGGCTACATTGGCGTCCCGCAGAATCCTCAGACTCGTAGGCTGACCCACCATCGTGAGCAAGTCGTAGTCGGAGCCGATGCTGGCGAGTCGTTCCTCGCTGTCATCTATCAGCGTGATGTCCTCCTTGCTTCGGGAGAGCAATCGCGCCAAGTGGGTACCAATGGCGTAAGCGCCTGCAATGATGATTTTCATTTCTATCTTTCTTTAATAGCTTAATCTATACTGAATGTCTTTATACTTCATCGAAAGGTTTCCTTTTCTCTTATTCTCCTAGAATGGACTTTTGGATAGAATTCTTGTCCAAACCGACGATTTCTCTGAGCTCCGATACCTTACCATGCTCGATGAAGTCGTCAGGTATGCCCAGTCTCGTCACTTGTGGATGGTAGCCATGGTCGCTCATCCATTCCAGCACGGCAGAGCCGAAACCGCCCATTCTCACGCCGTCCTCGATGGTGACGATGCGTGAGAATTTCTCTGCCACTTCCTGGAGAATGTTCTCATCAAGTGGCTTGAGGAATCGCATGTCGTAATGGGCAACGCTCAACTTCGCTTCTGACGAATCCTCAGCAGAGCTTGTCAACTCTTCTATCGCCAAGGCTGCATCGTTACCGATAGGACCGAGAGTCAGCACGGCGACATCCTTGCCATCACGCAACTTTCTGCCGGTACCGGTCTTGATCTCTTCCATCTCATTCTTCCAATCTACCAGCACGCCATTGCCTCTAGGATAACGTATCACGTAGCAACCTTGGTCTGGCATTTGGGCGGAATACATCAGATTGCGAAGCTCATGCTCGTTCATCGGTGATGCAATCGTGAGATGCGGAATCGGACGAAGGGCTGCAAGGTCGAACACACCATGATGGGTCGGTCCGTCCTCACCCACCAGTCCTGCACGGTCTAGACAGAGCACTACAGGTAGGTTGAGCAGTGCCATGTCATGTATGATGTTGTCGTATGCTCTTTGCGCAAACGAACTGTAGATGTTGCAGAAAGGTTGAAGTCCATCTTTTGCCATTCCGCTGGAGAAGGTGACGGCGTGTCCTTCTGCGATACCCACATCGAAGACTCTGTCGGGCATGGCTTTCATCATGATGCTCATTGAACAGCCCGTTGGCATCGCTGGCGTTACACCCACGATGTGAGGATTTTTCTCTGCCAACTCTAGGAGGGTGTTGCCGAAGACATCCTGGAACTTAGGGGGCTGGTTGCTGGAGTCTGCGACGATACGCTCTCCAGTCTCAGGATCGAATTTGCCTGGCGCATGCCAGATGGTAGCACTCTTCTCTGCAGGCTCATATCCCTTGCCCTTGGTGGTATGGAGGTGGAGCAGTTTCGGACCCTTCATGTTCTTCAACTGCTTGAGCACTCTCACCACTTCCTTGATGTCATGTCCGTCGAAAGGTCCGAAATATCGGATGTTCATTCCCTCGAAGATGTTCTGCTGATGGCTGAGCGCAGACTTCAGGGCGTTGTTGAGTCGGATGATTCCCTTGCGGCGGTCATCATTGAGATAGCCCTTGGAGTGAAGCCACTGTGAAGCCTTGAAACGGAGCTTGTTGTAGGTCTCGTTGGTGTCGAGATTGAGCAGGTATTTCTCCATGCCACCCACAGCACGGTCGATGCTCATGTCATTGTCATTGAGGATGATGAGCATGTCGTTAGGGGTGCTCGACACATTGTTCAATCCCTCGAAGGCAAGACCACCGCTCATGGCACCATCGCCGATGACAGCCACCACGTGGCGGTCTTCATGCCCCGTCTTTCGGGCTGCGACTGCCATGCCCAGGGCTGCCGAGATGGAGTTGCTGGCATGACCGCAAGCGAAGGTGTCGTATTCACTCTCCAGGGGAGTAGGGAACGGACGGATGCCGTGCAACTTTCTGTTGGTGCAGAAGGTGTCACGTCGCCCAGTCAGAATCTTATGACCATACGCCTGGTGTCCCACATCCCAAACGATGCGGTCCTCAGGGGTGTCGAATACATAATGTAGGGCTACAGTAATCTCGACCACGCCAAGCGAAGACGCAAAGTGACCGGGGTTTACGGAAACCTCGTCGATGATGTCTTCTCTCAGTTCTTGACAAACCTGTGGCAACTGGTCGATGCTGAGCTGTCGCAAGTCTTCAGGGTATTTTATCTTACTTAAAAGATGAAACTTTTCTTGATTCATGAATCCATTCTTATGAATAACTTTGCAAAGATACTGCTTTTTTGCCAATCCTTGCCATATTTCGCCCGATAATTTCCCTTTTTCGGTTTTTTCTTCGTATTTTTGCATCCGAATGGATATAAAAACACAAAAAATCATAACGCCAGTACCCTCAATGGTACCATAAAACGTAAGTAATAATAAAACCAAAATAATAATGAGAAAGAATGTAATCCTTTTCGGGGCTATGTTGATGATGGCATCGTCAGCGATGGCTCAGTCCTCCCAGGGAGGTATCAGAAATGCAACCTTGCAGCAGATCGTGAAAGCGCAGAATGGCAGTGCCAACAAGGCCCTCTTCAATGCCATCGCCAATAATAATATCGATGACTTGGTGAAGAATCCTGCCAACCAAGCTCCTGTAGATACGCATTTCAGCATAGAGACTCCTAAGCAGTCTATCCACAACCAGAAAAGCTCAGGACGTTGCTGGATGTTCAGTGGCTTCAATGTGTTGCGCTCCAATTTTGCCAAGAACGACAAGCAGGGCAGAGTAGTGGAGTTCTCGCAAGACTATCTCTTCTTCTACGACCAGTTGGAGAAAGCCAACCTCATGTTGCAGGGTGTCATCGACACAGGAAAGAAGTCTATCGAAGACCCTCAGGTGCAGTTCTTCTTCAAGAACCCTATCAACGATGGTGGTACTTTCTGCGGCGTTGCCGACTTGGCTGAGAAGTATGGCTTGGCTCCTATGAGTGCGCAGCCTGAAACTTTCTCCAGCAACAACACTTCGAAGATGAGCAAACTCATCAGCAGCAAGTTGCGTGAGTATGGCTTGGAGTTGCGCAAGATGGTGGCACAGGGCAAGAAGTCTAGCGCCATCCAGGCTCGTAAGGATGAGATGCTCGCTACCGTCTATCACATGTTGTCTTTGACACTTGGCGAACCAGTGAAGGAGTTTACCTATGCCTTCCGTGACAAGAACGGCAAGCAAGTGGGCGAGGCTAAGAAATATACACCTAAGAGCTTCTATGAGGAGACAGTAGGACATAGCTTGAATGGTACTTTCCTGATGGTGATGAACGACCCTCGTCGCCCTTATCACAAGACCTATGAGGTGGAGTATGACCGCCATACTTATGATGGACATAACTGGAAGTACTTGAACTTGCCGATGGAAGAAATCGCCCAACTCGCCATTGCTTCCTTGAAGGATGGACATAAGATGTACTCCAGCTATGATGTGGGCAAACAACTCGATCGCAAGCGTGGCTACTTGGCACTCGACAACTTCGATTATGGAAGTTTGTTTGGTACTTCGTTCCCTATGAACAAGGCGGAGCGCATCTCTACATTCGACAGTGGCTCTACTCATGCCATGACCTTGACGGCTGTAGATTTGGATGCCAATGGCAAACCTGTGAAATGGAAGGTGGAGAACAGTTGGGGTGCTGATAATGGCTTCTCAGGTTGCTTCATCATGACCAATGATTGGTTTAATGAGTATATGTTCCGTTTGGTGGTGGACAAGAAATATGCTTCCGAACAGTTGCTGAAGGAGTTTGACCAGAAGCCAACCATGTTGACTCCTGACGACCCATTGTTCCAGTTGGAAGATTAAAGAAACAAGATAATCATGCAAGAGAAAAAAATCAGAGAGAGCATCATCTCTCTTGTTCAGAAAGAAGTGGTGCCAGCCATTGGTTGTACCGAACCGATGGCGGTGGCATTGTGTACGGCGAAGGCTGCGACCGTATTGGGTTGCCGTCCTGAGAAAATCAATGTGCTCTTGAGTCCGAATATGCTCAAGAATGCCATGGGCGTCGGCATCCCTGGCACGGGTATGATAGGTTTGCCTATCGCCGTGTCGCTTGGTGCGCTGATAGGCAAGCCTGAGTATGAGTTGGAGGTTCTCAAAGACCTCACTCCTGAGACCTTGGAGCAGGGCAAGCGATTCATCGAGGATGCCGACATTGACATCAAACTGAAGGAAGGAAATGTGGATAAGCTATATATAGAGGTGATGTGCTGTGCTGGCGAGCATGCTGCCACAGCCATCATTTCGGGTAGCCATACTCATTTCGTATTTGTCGATCGTGATGGCGAGGTCGTCTTGGACAATCGTGGCGGCAATGGTGGTGCCAATGAAGGTGACGATGATGTACAGCTTGACTTCCGCTTGGTGTATGACTTCGCTACGACAGCTCCTCTCGATGAGATTTCTTTCATCCTCAAGACCAAAGAGTATAATATCAAAGCTGCCGAACTTTCCATCAAGGGCAACTATGGGCACTGTCTGGGCAAGACGATGGATCGTCCTTTGAGCCATGGTATCTTTGGCGATAGCATCTTCTCTCACATTATCTCTCGTACGGCTTCGGCTTGCGATGCCCGTATGGGTGGTGCCATGATTCCGGTGATGAGCAACAGTGGTAGTGGCAACCAGGGTATCTGCGCTACCAATCCTGTGGCTGTCTATGCCTTGGAGAATGAAAACACGGAGGAGGAGTTGATTCGTGCCTTGATGCTGAGTCACCTCACGGCTATCTATATCAAGCAGAGCCTGGGTAAGTTGTCTGCACTCTGCGGTTGTGTTGTTGCTTCTATCGGTAGCAGTTGTGGTATCACTTACTTGATGGGCGGCGACTACCAGCGCATTTGCAATGCCGTAAAGAATATGGTGGCAAACCTTACGGGTATGATCTGTGATGGTGCCAAACCAAGTTGTGCCTTGAAGATTTCTTCGGGTGTCAGCACGGCTTTGCTTTCCGCTCTCTTGTCGATGGAAGGCAAGTGCGTGACTTCTGCCGAGGGTATCGTCGATGATAATGTGGATAAGTGTATCCACAACTTGACCTCCATCGGCGCAGATGCCATGCGTGCCACCGATGATATGGTATTGAGCATTATGACTCACAAGAACTGCTAAGCGGTATCTTGATTCCCTATAAACAGCCTTCTGAAAGCGTAAAATGATCCTTTTGGAAGGCTGTTTTCCTTGAAATGCGATAGAAGTGTCAAATTGTAAGCTAAAAGTTTGTGTGCGCTTACAAATTGATACTTCTTTTCTTTTATTTGCAAACGAATAGTAAGTTGTTTGCAAATAAAATAACAAAATGTTACTTATTCTTTGTTTCTTATTGCGAAAAGTTGTAATTTTGCACTCGAAAGATAACAAAGTGGTAGTGGAAACCTTGTTTTCTTTGATTTATGAATATATAATAGAGTATTAACAATAAAAGAAAGGTAAAGCATGAAAAAGATTGAAGCAATCATCCGTAAGACAAAGTTTGAGGATGTAAAGGAAGCATTGCTTGCCGCCGACATCGAGTGGTTCTCTTACTACGATGTAAGAGGAGAGGGCAAGATGAGACAGGCTCGTATCTATCGTGGTGTCATGTATGATACCAGTAGTATCGAACGTGTGTTGCTTAACATTGTGGTTCGTGACAAGAACGTGGAGAAAACTATTAATGCCATCCAAGAGGCAGCCCGTACAGGCGAGATTGGTGATGGTCGAATCTTTGTAATTCCTGTGGAAGACACGGTGAGAATCCGCACAGGTGAAAGAGGCGACATCGCTCTTTATAATGCTGAGCAGGAGAAGTAAGGAGTTGCTGCTCCTGTCGTGAAAGGTAGGAAAGATAGTTTTCAATAACAACAACACTTTAAAGTTTAAAGATTATGAGTGTACAGGATTTAGGAATTTCAGTAGATACCGTGTGGATGCTCTTGGCAGCCATGTTGGTCTTTTTCATGCAGCCGGGATTCGCCCTCTGTGAGGCGGGCTTTACTCGTAGTAAAAATACCGCAAACATTTTGTTTAAGAACTTCGTCGATTTCATGGTCGGTTCCGTTCTCTTCTGGTTCGTAGGTTTCGGATTTATGTTTGGTAGCGATGGAGCTGGTTTTATCGGTATGCCTAACTTTGGCGACCTCTCTTTCTATCATGGTGACCTTCCTACCGAGGGTTTCTTGATGTTTGAGACTGTGTTCTGTGCTACAAGTGCAACGATTGTATCAGGTGCTATGGCAGAACGTACCAAGTTTTCCATGTATTGCGTTTATTCATTCTTCATCTCTTTGATTATCTACCCAGTAGAGGGTCACTGGACATGGGGTGGTGGATGGCTTTGCAATAGCGAGGCTGGTTCGTTCATGATGAACACCTTTGGTGCTGTCTTCCATGACTTCGCTGGTTCTGCCATCGTTCACTCTGTAGGTGGTGTGCTCGCTTTGGTAGGTGCCATCTGTTTAGGTCCTCGCCTTGGCAAGTATCGCAACGGCAAGAGTACTGCTATCCCAGGTCACAACTTGATGGCTGCTGCCCTCGGTGTGTTCATCCTTTGGTTCGGATGGTTCGGATTCAACCCTGGTTCTCAGCTCGCTGCTTCTGGTGAAGTAAACCGTGTGGCTATCAGTCACGTATTCTTGACAACCAACTTGGCTGCTGTTGCCGGTGGTCTCGGTACGATGTTCACTTCTTGGATCAAGTATGGCAAACCATCATTCTCTTTGACGTTGAATGGTATCTTGGCTGGTTTGGTAGCCATCACTGCTGGTTGTGATTTGGTGAGTCCTGTTGGTGCATTCATCATCGGTCTCTTGGCAGGTATCATCCTCGTGTTCTCTATCGAGTTCATTGATGTGAAGCTCCATATTGATGACCCAGTTGGTGCAAGTTCTGTACATGGTGTATGTGGTATCTTTGGTACCTTGATGACAGGTCTTTTCGCTCTCGATGGCGGTGCCTTCTATGGTGGCGGTTTCGGATTCTTTGGCGCACAGTGCTTCGGTATCCTTTGCATTGATGCTTGGGCAGCCGTTACGGGTGTCATCCTCTTCTGGACTATCAAGAAAACTGTTGGTATCCGTGTTGACAAGCGAATCGAGGAGGAAGGTCTCGACATCTATGAGCATGGTGAGAGCTGCTACAACTAATGTTTAATGATTAAATAAGAGAGATTATGAAGCACATGTTTGATATGAAGAAAGTGGGTGCGATGGCACTCGGTTTGATGGCGTTTGTTCCTGGCGCAATGGCTCAGGACAAGGTGGAAACAACTATCGCAGCCGACTTCGTGAGCCAATACTATTGGCGTGGTCAGGATTTGGGAGCTATCTCCCTACAGCCTACTTTGGGACTGGGTTATAAAGGCCTTTCCTTGACAGCTTGGGGAAGCGTTGGAATCTCCGAACCTTCTGATACCAAGGAGTTTGACTTGACATTGGCTTATGAGACAGGTGGCTTCCATGTAGGCGTAACAGATTATTGGTTCAACAATCCAAACGAGAAGTATTTCGCTTACAAGGCTCATGAGACATCTCATGTCTTCGAGGCAAACGTGGGTTATGACTTCGGTCCTGTGACATTGAACTGGTACACCAACTTCGCTGGAAATGACGGATACACCAAGAAAGGCAAGCGTGCTTACTCTTCCTATTTCGAGGCTACTGCTCCGTTCAAGTTGGGAGGTTGTGATTGGGAAGCTGCCTTGGGTGTTGTTCCTTACGCCACTTCATTCTATGGAGATGCCAATGGTTTCGCTGTTACTAATGTGTCTGTGAAGGCAACCAAGGATATCAAGATAACCAAGTCTTTCAGTATTCCGTTGTTTGCGCAGGTCGCTGCCAACCCTAGTACGGAGAAAGCTTACTTGGTAGTGGGTTTCACTTTGCATCCATAAGAAGCCGTCTTTGGAAAGGCTATAGGCAGAGGAGGTTTTCTGTTATGGCAAGCCTTGCTGTAAATGATAAGAAGCCGATGGTCAGTTTTAGTTTTGACCATCGGCTTCTTTGTATTGGTTTTATTCCTGAGGATGGTACAGAAAATAATGCCCTCCATCGCTTTGACAATATTTGCGGAGCAATGTCTGGATAAATTCCGCATTGGCTCTTACTTGGTCTTCATTACCATCATATCCATTGATTAGGACCACCAAGTGGGTGGTCTTCAGCTCCATCTTCGTTCGCTCGTTATCGCTGGTTGGGGTTCCTACACCGCCAATTTGGTCGCGATAGACGGGCAATCCTTCGATGTTGATCATGCCTCTTCCGATGCCTTCGTAGGGTTCGCCTGCTTTTCCTACGCCGAGGGTGAGGGTGCTGCCCTCAAACTTGTCGGCATCAAAGCCACCGATGCTATAGCCATAGGCGATGCTGGCGAGATTGACCAAATCTACCAAGGTGTCGATCTGGTACAGTGTCTTGCCTTGCAACATACGACGAATCAGTGCTTCCGAGGCAGGACGATAGCGTGATGGGTCTTTGCCGCAAGCTCTATAAACTTTGCGTGTGGCGGCGATGCCGCTCATCTCTTTCAGCGACTCGGTGGTAAGTGTCGCTTTATACTTTTCTCCCAATTCGTGAATCTCGTCCCATAACTCTTGGCAGTATGGGGTATTCACTACTTGTGCTTCTACGCAGGCTCCTACGAAGGTAGGGCAGACGGTTTCTATTTCCTTCGATACGATAATTTCCATAGATAACTTGTTTTTACGTGCTGCAGCATCACTTTTGGTTGCAATGCAGCGACGATAGTTCGTTATGACGATGCAAAGGTACAATTAATAGTTGAAAATAACAAATGATTCTTGCTCTAGTCTTTGGTAATCTCGATAAAATGTAAAAAAATAATGAGCTATGGAGGAAAATGCAGTGGAAGATCTTCTCTCGCCTCCCTAGTACCACTTTCATTTCTCCCTAGTTAGGGAAAAATTCTTCCCTAGTTAGGCGTGAATTTTTACCTAGTTAGGGAGCAAATGCTGCGTAGTGGATGGAAAAGTGGTTTTGTGGGGAGGATGTAAAGAATTATTGGCGTGTCAAGCGAATCAGTAATACTTTCCTTGTTTTGTGTATAGTGTTTCAGTAAGAAAGCAAATGGGGTGTAAGTGCATGGACGTATGCGTATGTCGGCAAGGATGCCTAGGAGCGTCGGCGTGGACGTACGCCCATAGGGGGAGACGACGTGCGTCCATAAGGGGTATGGTCGTACAAGCATAGGGGATGCGGATTCGAATCCGTAAGGCGTGCCACTTCTCTTTTCCTTCTTGGCTATCTATCTTTTCCTCCTATATTGTTTGCCTTTTCTTTCGGTGTTATTCCATTTTGCTTATTTGCTTTTCTTTCAGGAGCGAGAAAGCATGACATTATTTTATTTGCGCCTGCGTATGTGCACGCTCACGCACACTGGAGCGTGCGCATATATATAATAAGGAGCGGTGTCGATTATTGTTCACGAAAGTGTGAACGCTTGTTAAAATCGCAACTTTTTTGAAACTTTTTCCTCGAAATGTTTGGTGGAATGGAAAATAGTTAGT
>ERZ1026894.348-NODE-348-length-35245-cov-14.757630_pt1 | contig 35245 bp, 35 predicted proteins | sample MGYA00380177_ERZ1026894 | MGnify/ENA primary metagenome ERZ1026894 (study PRJEB33269, sample SAMEA4719813) | human gut metagenome | biome: human-associated habitat; feature: organic feature; material: feces | place: Cameroon | collected 2013-10 ... | reverse complement strand
GGTCGGAGATGTCAATGTGCAGCGGCTTGCCACTGATGCGGTCTGCCATCTTGATGCCGAACGGTGAGGGAGAATCCATATAGTTGGTTTCCTCCGTGAAGAGGCACACTGACTGCTCAATGAAGGTATGGAAACTCTCCTCTGACGGGAAATCCCCCTCGTTGCCGGGTATCGCTGCCCAGAAAAGTGTCGGACAATCCACCGTATTGTGGCGTGGCACACATTCCATGCTTGCCAACTGACTGCCCACATCATTGCGAAGATGCTTCAACTCTTCCATATCCTCGCCCCATGCCAGGACATTGTATAGGGCACAAAACGAAGCGTATAAAATAGAGAAGACGAAAAAATGGGAGAAGTCGATGAATGATAGAGAGTTAGAGAGATAGAGGAAAATATAGGGTGCAAAACGAAACGTTTACATAGCTTTAATTTTGCTTTAATTTTAGAGGATGATGAAGAGGCGAACGTTTACATTTGCTTTACATCTGGTTTACATGGGTGGAAATGATTAAAGCAACAGGATGGTGTGGCTAATGCTTCATTGTGAAATGGTACTCGATTGATGATGATATATATGGGAGGTTCATGGTGAGATGTTGCGAGGTTCATGGTGAGATACAGGGGGATCCACAATAAGATATTGGGGCGATTCTTGATAGTATATTGGGATGATTCTTGATGGTATTTCTCGGTGATGGGATGGAGTCGATTTGAGGGGCAAATGAGGGCTTCTGTGAGCTTCTTTGTTGGATGATGGGTAATTATGAGGGAACGAGGCGTGGAGCGGCTTACGAGCCGCTTTTATTGTGTCCTTTCGTAGGCTGCGATTTGAGGGCGTGATGATGGCGAATTTTGGGCGTTTAGGAATATTTAAGATGCAAAAATATTCCATATAGCGATTATTTGGTATATTTGCAAGCAAATTGGTAATAACGTTAATAAGGATAGATTATGGCTAAAGTGATACATGTACACCTCATGGTGGGAAAACACCAGGGGCTGAGGGACTTCTATTTTTCCTCTATCTCTGCCGTGTATAGCGTGCTGACTGCTGAGGAGGTGGGTGCAAGCAAGGGTTATCTGCTGCACGCTGGGCTTGGTGGAAACGGAACGGTGATGACGAAACGTGCTGTAATTAAGCAAGCTACGCTCATTTCGGGTGGGCGTGGAGATGCTGATTCGGGCGAGGCTTAGAAGGTATTCGAAGGCGATTTTTAGGGCTTGCGTGGGCGGTTTTAAGGGCTTGCGAGAGTTGGCAGTGACAAGGGAGCTTTGTGGCTCCCTTTTTTCGTGCTTTCTGGTACGGCTGATGGCGTGATTTTAGGTAAACAGAATGGTGGTTTTGTGGGTGGATGCTGGAGGCTTTTTTGGGGTGACTTATTATGGTGGTTTATGATGGCTTTCAGAGATGTCTCATGGTGATATTTTGGGGTGGCTCATGTTGGCTTTTAGGATTGTTTTCGGACGATATTCGGATGGTCTTAGAATGGTTTTCGAGGGTCGTTTGAAGACCTTTCGAGGGGCTTTCGGATGGGTGGCGAAACTGACGATATATTGTCGATTTTTTAGGTTAGGGGGTCAGTTAGGGGGTCAACTTAGGGGGTCAAAATGAAAAACTTAGGGGGTCAGATGTGGGGTCTGCGGCATACAAGAGCCTGAAAGGGGAAAAATACCCTTTTTGTTGCTTTTTCTGCCGAAAACTTACCCTTGCGGCGCAAAGGTTTTGTGCGGTTACACCTTATTATATATAGTATATGGGGGATTTGATGGCTGCTATTTGGCGGATGTATGGGGAGGGGGGAACTTTTAAGGGAAGAATGAGGAACGAAGAGTGAAGAATTGGAGGGGGTGAGAACGAACGACGAGCAAGTGAAGGGAAGAATGAGGAACGAGGGGTGATGAATCCATGTACTTTGATGGGATGGGAAAACGAGCGAAGGGCATTAGGACGATGTTGGGATGACGTTCTAATGTCCTTCAAGGGATATGAGAGAGATGTGTGGTAATTATGGGGGCAATATATGGGAGGGGTATTCGATGGCACGACCTAACCTTTTATTATTCGAGGCGGATGATGCCACGCACCAGGGCTATGGCATGGAGGTGGGACAGCGAAAGCTCGAAGGGTGGATAACACTCATTGTCGGATACGAGGAGGATGTGGTCAGTGTCAGATCCTTGGCACACTCGCTTGATTAGGGCTCCTTGGTCGGTGTCGAGCACATAGGTCTTGTTCCACTGGAAGAAGATGTCGGTGAGCGAGATCTTTTGGCACGCCACGAGGTCGCCCGATAGGTAGGTGGGCTGCATGGAGTCTCCCTTCACGGGTATGAGGAAGTCGGCACCCTCGAAGGAAGGCACCACATATCGCTCGCACTCGTATTCCATGACGGATATATCAGAGGTGAAGGCTCCTGCCATTGCACTGAGAGGTATGAGGGGTATGCCCTTTTGGCTGCCCTGCGGTAGCTTACGGATGCCAAATGGGGAAACGGATGCGGAAGAGGGTGCGGTGGGCTGCGATGGGGGCTGATGACTGCTCCCTACTCCTTCTTCTTTGGATTTTTTTGAGGTGGAGGATGATGGGGAAGGCTCGACATGGGGCGATTTTAGCATCTCGCCCTCACCTGTAAGGAGCCAATCGCCTGAAATATATTCGCATTTTGAATAAATTAATTCCAAATCGAAGCTATTTCGATTCTCCCAGGTATTGATCGTTTGAGGTTTTACGCCTAGTTTCTTTGCAAACTGGGACTTGTTACCGCCACAATAATGGGCGATTAATGCGTTAAGAATGCCTTTTTTATCCATAATGCGATATTATTTTATTCAGAATGCGAAAATAATTCCAAAAATATTTGGTAGTTATATTCAAATTGCTTATCTTTGCACCGTGTTTAGTACTAAACACCGCGCCAAAGATACTAAAAAGGTGCGAGATAGGCAAATTTATCGACTTAAAAAAGAATAACGTATGAAAGCAATCAAGGTTAGCGAGGTGAGAGCCATCAAGAAGGAGTTCAACCTCACAGAGCAAGAGGGATGGTACCTCGAAGACTTGGCAGACGAAGTGAACAACACCAAGGACGGCTGCTGCAAGACACTCCAGAACGACCTCTTCTACGGCACGATACTCAAGGGCAAGAAAGCCGCCATCATGGCATTGCTCATCTTCAAGGGGCGCAAGGCTCAGAAGAACACCGGCTACCTGAAGCTCGATATGACCTCGCTGGAAGTGGCAGAGATGCTGAAGGTGAGAGTTTGCCAGGTGAGGCAATGGTTCATCAACATCGGAGCCAGCCCGAGATTCGGAAAGAACATCGTGATCGCCACCCAGTTCGGGCAGAACTTCTTGGAGATAGCGGCATGATGACAAGATACAACATTTAACAACGGATGCTTATTGCGTTCAGCACAAAAGGCCATAGGATGACAGCCCGGAAAGACGGGCACGTGCCGGGCAACGTTCCCGGCAAACTGGAGGCAGCCGGGGGCAGGGCGCAAGGTGATAACTGCCAGGTAATATTGGCCAGAAGAGAGGTTCGATTCCTCCCGCCTCCACCAAGTTAAAGTAAAGAACGAAGAGTGAGGAGTGAGGAATGTCGCTCGCCACCCTTCATAAAAGGGAAAAGTTATGAATGACGAGACAATGTACGACATCAATCTTGACATGGAGCTGCGCCGTGCCCTCATAGGCAAGAAGAATCAGCACATAGGCAAGTACCTGGAGAGAATCGAGCGATTCTACGATGGAAAGCTGAAGCTGAAGAACCCTTCCACGGGCGAGGTGTTCAACCCTAGTCATTTTGTGGAGGAACGTAGCCTTCTGGAGTCAGAAGCAAGACGGTGGCGTCAACGCTCATGCACACAAACCTTCTTTCATACAAGAATGAGATGTGGTCTGCAAGAGTATCGCAAAGCATACTCAAACATTCTCCCCTGTGCCTTGCGGCATTCAGAAAGAATGAGAGAATGAGGTGCTGCTCGCCTTTCTTGTTGATGATATGATACACAGGGTTGTCGTCAGAGAAAGATCCGAGCAGCTCATGCGCAGGAAACAGCCCAGGAACGAGCAGCATATACAGATCGTGATCATTGAGGGTGGTCTTTCCGAAGTAGCAGACATCGAAAGTAATCTTGAATTTAGCCATGAGGATAAGTTTTAAGGGTTCGAAAATACGTTTCGGCTGCAAAGATACGGAAAATAACGGAAATAAAGAATAACGAGATATGAAAAAGAGAATAGACACGACCAAGGAGATGCGCCAGAAGGCGATGAAGGTCTTCCATGTGACAGAGCAGACGGTGTTCAACGCCATCTGTTTCGACTCCAAGAGGGGCGACACCGACAAGGCGAAGCGCATCCGCAGCTACATCCTACAGAACGGAGGCGTCGTGATGGTGGAACTGCCAGAGGTGGAGACCATACATGACGCTGAGGGGATGATGAGACAGTACTTCCCCAACGGTGGCATGGTAGAGGTGAACAAGATGACGGGCGACCTCGTAGCCTACTACAAGGGCGCAGAGATGTTCAGCAAGGAGAACGTGAGCATCAAGCAACTCGCAGAAGTCCAGGACATCATCTCCCTCTGGACACAGAGGGACGCTGACATCATGACTACCCCTGAGCTTTACAAGAAGCATTGCCGCCTCGCTGGGGTGGAAAGTTAAACCATCAACCATTGAAGCTATATGGACATCACGTTGGTATTGATCATCGCCTTTGGGACATGGGTGCTGGGCATCCATCAGGGCAAGCACTGGGACGAAATCACCAGTGAGGAATGAGTAAAGAAATAACGACAAGGGTGCGGCGATGGAAAAAGCCGAATCAGGTTGGCGATGAGAGGCAATCGTCACGCTCCCTGTCTTAAAAATCGAGTTATCAATCATGGAATATTACGGCAATACGCTTTGCATTTCGATGAGCGAGCTTGTTGACAATGGCATTATGGGATATGAATGCTACAAGTCTCTGAGCAGACGAGACAAGCTCGATATTGTTAGGCCTGGCAAGGGACTAGGAAACTATAGTCTCGTTGCCGTGGATAGCCTCCCTACTGTATATAGGCAAAGAGTTGAGAAAGTTTTCCCCGGCGGTCCGGAGGTAAGGTTGCAGGGTTGGGTGACCTCCAACTACGAGGTGGACCAGCGAGCCATCGCCTACTTCAGCAACCCCCGGCAGACGAACCTCGACCTCACCCCCGAGAAGATACAGGAGTACGTGGTGAACGCATCGGTGCTCAACTGCTGCATCAAGCTCTACGACCGGGCTTCTTCCTATCGCAAGCTGATGGGCGAGAAGTATGACTGGAACATGATGACGGGCGTGGTGAAGATACTGAAGGACGTGTATCACCACACGCTGCCCGAGAGCACGCTGCGCTTCCGCAAGAAGGTGAACGAGTACCGGCAAGGTGGCTACGCCGCCCTGATCAGCGGAAAGTTTGGCAACCAGAACAAGCGCAAGGTCGATCTGAGGCTGGAGAAGCTGGTGCTCGGGCTGTGGTGCCTGCCCAACAAGCCATACGGCGCACAGGTACGGGACCTCTACGAGTCGTTCCTCTGCGGAGAGCTGGATGCCTACGACGTGAAGACAGGCGAGCTTTTCTCCCCCAACGACTTCACCGACAAGAACGGCGAGCCGATCACGCTCAGCGACACCACCATCCGCAACATCCTCAACAAGCCCAGCAACCGTGCGATATGGGACAAGAGCCAGCTCAGCTGGTCATCGTTCATGCACGAGTCGATGCCGCACATGCACCGCCATGCCGGTGAGTACTCATTGAGTCAGATCACCATGGACGACGTGGATTTGACCCGAAAGCTCAAGGACACCAAGCTCAGGGTGAAAGCCTACTACGCCTACGACAGCGTGAGCCAATGCGTGCTCGGGGCGAGCTACAGCCGCAACAAGGACCCACAGCTGGTGAGGGAGTGCTTCCGTGAGATGTTCCGACTGATAGCCAAGCACGGCTGGGGCATCCCTGCGGGCATCGAGGTGGAGAACCACTTGATGACGGAGTACAAGTACTCGCTCTTGCAAGAGGGCACGGTGTTCGCCCACGTGCGCTACTGCGCCCCCCTGAACTCCCAGGAGAAGCAAGCCGAGAACTTCAACGGTGCCAAGAAGAAGAGCGTGATACACCGCAACCACACGGGCATCGGCCGATTCTACGGCAAGTGGCAGTGGAGAGCCGAGGCACGCAAGGTGAGCGATGCCAGCAACGACACCTGGGAGGACAAGGAATACTTCAGCTTCGAGGAACTGGTGGCAGACGACCGCCGAGACAACTACGAGTGGAACCACGCCCTGCATCCCGACCAGAAGCGATTCAAGGGCATGACCCGATGGGACGTGCTGATGGAGCGCATCAACCCTAACCTGCGGCCTTACGACGAGATCACCCTTGCCCGGTACATCGGCGAGAAGGTGGAGACATCGGTAAGGAGGAACTCCACGGTGAGGGTGGCCTACGAGGACTGGTGGCTCTCCTCTCCCGAGGTGCTGGAGAAGCTTGCCCCGAACAACAGCAAGGTGACCGCCTACTACCTGCCCGATGAGGATGGCAAGCCGCAGAACGTGTTCATCTTCCAAGGCGACCGATACATCGACCAGGTGGAGCGAGTGGAGACCTACAACCGAGTGATGGCAGAGCAGACCGATGAGGACAAGCGCAAGTTCTACCGCCAGCAGAAGAAGGTAAGGCAGTTCATGAAGTTCGTGAACAAGGGCGTGGAAGAGACGCCGACCATCGGAATACAAAAGAAATTAAACTTAATAGATGATGAGACAGAAACAGAGATTACGCCACAAGGCCCAGCGATGCAAGAAGCACCCAAGGAGCCGCCAGGGATGGGTGCTGCTGCACCCGATGTTCCCGACGAAGCACTGAGCGACATCCTCGCACTGATGGAAGATTCCCCCGACGAAGCCACGCTGCGGGCGCAAGCCATAGCGGACATCTAAGGGAAGAGTGAAGAGAGAAGAGTGAAGAATTCTCTTGCAAGGCTGCTCCTACCACATTTCCAACGGCCTTAGAATGCACTTATAACACGCTTAGAACACAACTTAAAACACTTGAAGATATGATAACGACAGAACAGAAGAAAAAGATTACAGCCGCCATCGAGCGCAACCGTGCGCTCTACGAGAGCGACTCGAAGCACGCCAAGGTGCTCGGCATCTCCACCAGCGTGTATAGCATGGTGAAGCAGGGACAGACCGACAAGGCCCTCTCGGATGCCAACTGGGTGCGACTGGCCCGCCGACTCGACGTGAGCCTGAAGCACGAGATGGACTGGCAGACGGCTCGCACGGAGACCTTCGTCACCATCACCCAGCAGATGGAGATGGTGCAAGGCTCGGCTCTCTCGATGATACTCTGCGACGAGCCCAACATCGGCAAGACCTACACCGCCCGACAGTATATCAAGACCCACAAGGAGGCCATCTACATCGACTGCTCGCAGGTGAAGACCAAGCGCCGCTTCATCCGACAGATGGCGACCGAGTTCGGACTGGATGGGCGTGGCACCTACGCCGATGTGTATAACGACCTCACCTACTACATCGTCAACGTGTTGCAGTCGCCCCTGGTGATACTCGACGAGGCAGGCGACCTGCAGTATGAGGCGTTCCTGGAGCTGAAAGCCCTCTGGAATGCCACCGAGCACTGCTGCGGCTGGTACATGATGGGTGCCGACGGACTGAAGGAGAAGATCAACCGCTCCATCGACTGCAAGAAGGTGGGCTACACCGAGATACTTTCCCGATATGGCGGCAAGTATGCCAAGATAAGCCCCGACGACGGCAAGGACCGACAGGACTTCCTGATGCGCCAGGCGGTGATGGTGGCGAAGGCGAACGCACCCAAGGAGAGCAGCAGCCTCGACATCGCCAGCATCGCCCGAAGGGCACAGGGCAGCCTGCGCCGAGTATATACCGAGATAGAGAAAGTGAAAGGCGATGAATAACGCCCAATGTATAACCAATAATTCGTAGCTATGGTAAAGAGAGCATACGGTCCGAGGGAGATGATGCGCTTCAAGAGCGTGCCGCTCCCATGGGACGGAGAATGGAAGAGGGTGTTCGGCAACCCCGAGATCAACGACATGTGGTTCATATCGGGTCCCTCTGCGTCGGGCAAGAGCTCGTTTTGCATGCAGCTCGCCAAGAAGCTCTGCGAGTATGGCAGCGTGCTCTACGTGAGCGTGGAGGAAGGCACGAAGATGAGTTTCTGCCTGCGACTGAGACGCTACCACATGGAGGAGGTGCAGAGCAAGTTCCGGGTCGTTGACAACGGAAACCTGGACGACTTGAAGGAACGGCTCCACAAGCGCAAGAGCGCCAAGTTCATCATCCTCGACTCGCTCCAGCTGTTGCAGTCCACGTTCGGCTGGACGTTCCAGGACGCACTCGGGCTGATGGCGGAGTTCCCCCACAAGTGCTTCATCTTCATCTCGCAGGAGTACAAGAGCGAGCCGATGGGCAAGACAGCCGGAAAGCTGAAGTACCAAGCCAGCGTAAAGGTGAGGGTGAACGGCTACAAGGCGGTGTGCCAGGGGCGATTCATCAAGGAAGCCGGGGCTGAGTTCGAGGTATGGCAGGACGGAGTGATACAGACGAGCAATAATTTATAACTAATAAACCAATATACGACTATGAGTGAGATTCTGAAAGAAATCAAGCAATGGTGGAAGGCCATTGGCGACGAGCGGCACCGCAAGAAGGTGCTGCGCAGGGAGAAGGAGGTGAAGCACGAGGCCCAACTGAGAGTACAGGTAAGGGAGTTCGGCGGTGAGCTGTTCTTCTGTTTTGATGGCATACCGCTGCTGCACGAGGATGAACTCGCCATCGACCTGGGCAGTGCGACACGAGAGGCACGAGGTCATTTCTGCGACTATCGAATGACGCAGGACGCTTGATGTTTCACCGTAAGACAGAGAACGGAACATGATATACCAACTGCAAGTAAAGAACGGATGGAAATGGCACGACCGATTAAGAACTACCATCGCTTCTACGCCTCGTTTAACAAGCTGCAGAAGCACGGCTCTGACGAGGACACTAAGGCGGCTCTCGTGAGCCAATGGACCGGAGGCCGCACCACCCACCTCAGCGAGATGAGGGTGCGAGAATATACAGACTGCTGCAAGGCACTGGAGAACATGCTGGGCTATGGCGACCAGCGCAAGCGACACCGCTCCATCTGCCTGCACCTGATGCAGGAGCTGGACATCGACACCAAGGACTGGCAGCGCATCAACGACTTCTGCAGCCACCCCCGCATCTGCGGCAAGGTGTTCGCCCTGCTCGACATCCCCGAGCTGGAGGCACTGGAGCTGAAGCTCCGGGCCATCAAGCGCAAGGGAGGGCTCGGGGGAAGTGAAGAGAGAGGCGCGAAGAGCAATTCGAGTGAAGAACGAAGAGTGAAGAGTGAAGAGCTCTCTTGCCCTTCAGAACATATACCAATCATAATCATACAGCAAAATGGAAACAACGACAGTTACAACCCAACGACAGCAGGCAGCCGCCCAGGAGGCAGCCGCCCCTGCTGAGGAGAAGAAGGTGACCATGGCGGTCGATCTCTCCCAGATGACGGAGGCACAGAAGGCGGCACTCCGTGAGCAACTCAACGCCGAGGCGAAGAGCAGCCGCCAGGAGAACCGCAAGGCATACGAGGACCTCAGACACGAGTTCATGGTGAACGTGGAGAACCAGCTGGGCATCATCGTAAAGAGCGTGAAGCAATTCAAGGACTGGCTCGGCAGCGAGTCGGATGCCTTCACCAAGATCATGCAGCGATATGGCCAGACCAAGTTCGACGACCAGAAGAGCTTCACCATCACCGACGGCGACTTCCGCCTCTCCATCGCCAGCAACAACGTGAAGAGCTTCGATGAGCGTGCCGACCTAGCCGCCGACCGACTCATCAAGTACCTCAAGCGCTACATGGAGCAGAGCGAGAAGGGGCAGGAAGACCCGATGTACCAGTTGGCGATGACGCTCCTGGAGCGCAACAACGCCGGCGACCTCGACTACAAGAGCATCTCGAAGCTCTACGAGCTGGAGGACAAGTTCGACGAGGAGTACGCCGACATCATGACACTCTTCAAGGAGTCGAACGTGGTGCAGAAGACCGCCGTCAACTTCTACTTCTTCAAGCGAAGCCAGGAGTCGGGCATCTGGACTCGCATAGAGCCTAGCTTCTGCCGCCTGTAGGAGAGTGAGGAATCACGACTTTAATGTTTTCTTTAATATCATATCAAAAGTGTGTTAAACTAAGGGAAGGGCAAGTGCTTTGAGGACATACCGCAAGAGGACCGGACTGAGCTACAAGAAGAGAGTGGCTGACATCAATGCGATATACGACCGATATGCCAAGTTGGGAGTACCCAACAGGGAGATATGGAGGCGGTATATTTACCCCACGTATGCTCTGAGCGAGCGTCAGTTCTACTACATCTTGAAGGCATCCGCCGACCCTCGCAATGAGATCAGCGAGGCACAGGAGCTCTTCCTGAAGTTTGAGGAATAACATGGCTATGGCAAGTGCAGACGGAGAATTGAGAAAGGTGGTGCGCCGCATACTGGGCGACATCCGTGTGGAGCTGGGCGATGAGTTCGACCAGAACTTTGAGCGGCAGGGCTTCTTCTCGGAGAAGTGGCAGCGGCGCAAGAGCCCCATACGTGGCGACGGCCACATCCTCGTGGCATCGGGCGACCTCCGCAAGAGCATCAGGAGCCGCAGCGACGACCACAGCATCACCTTCTACAGCGACCTAGCCTACGCAGGCATCCACAACGAGGGTGGCGAGATCAAGGTGACGGCAAGGATGAAGCGGTTCTTCCGCGCCAAGTTCTATGAAGCGATGGGAATGACCAAGAAGAACGGTAGCGGTAAACGCCGTGAGCTTACCGATGGTGGTTTCTATGCGTGGACAGCTAAAAAGAAGCTGAACGAGAAAGCGGAGTTTTGGCGCATGATGGCGCTGATGAAGGTAGGCAAGACGATAAAAATACCTCGCCGCCAGTTCCTGGGCATGGCACCCGAGGTGGAGACCGAGGTGAGGAAGATCATCGAGGACAACCTCACGCAATACTTCGAGCACGACTTCAATATCAATACAAAATGACAAGATTATGGACGCAAGATTAAGACTATATACAGACATCGTGATGGCGATGAGGAGCAAGGTGCCAGAGATCAAGACCTTCGACTTCTGGAACCGCCAAGTGGAGTTTATGCAGGAAGACACCGCCTTCGAGTGCCCCGCCCTGTTCATCGAGTTCGGGGCTATCCAGTGGGCGCAGAAATACAAGGAGACCTGCAAGGGACTGGAGGGACTGGGCGAGGTTCGCCTTCACCTTGTCACCGACTGGCACGCCCACGAGGACGGCGTGACGGCGATACAGCTCAGCGAGAAGATGTTCCAGGCATTGCTGGAGATGCCGGGCGTGGACGACTATCAGCTGGGCTTCCCCTCACAGACGCTCACCAACCACGACCACGAGGAGGTGATGGAGAGCATCGAGTTGATAGGCGCAAGGTACTGGAGGGACATCCCCTACTAAGACAAGAGTATTTTAATATTTCTATAGCTTTAATGGATTTTAGAGACATTAAGTTTGTTTATTTCAAGGACACCGCCCCATGGCGATGGGGATGGGTTCGATGGAGAAGGGGCTGCGTCGTGATGACGCAGCCCCTTTGTTTTTGCTTGATGGTAAGATTGTAGTAAGGTTGCGCCCATGGGCGCTATGCCTTAGTACTCCTTGACGTTCTCGTCGCCGGAGTCGCTTCCACTGGAGGAAGAACCGCCGCCGGTCTGTGAGCCACTGCTTCCGGTCTGTGAGCCACTGTCGCCCTCGGATGGCTTCTGCCCGGTGCTGCCGCTGTCGCCCTTGCCCTCGCTATCACCTGGGGCTGGGTCGGTAGGGTTGGCATCGCCTTGTGCCTTGGCTCTTCGGATGGCGGCACGCTGCTCGTCACGGTTGGCAACGATGTTGAACACGGCGTTCTCCTTCAGGTTCTCGAAGCTCTTGCCCGGTACCCACACCACGTTCACCTTCTCCACGCAGATGTCGGGGTTGTACTTGCTGGCAGTCTCCGTGCCCTTGCCCTGCAGGGTGACGTAGAACTCGCCGAGCTTGCCCAGCTCCACCTTCTTTCCTGCCAGGAGCATCTCTCTGAGGCACTTCACCGACTTGCCGAGGATGGCTTGCACGTCCTCAGCGTCATAGACGTTGTTGTGCTCACTGATGTGCTCGGAGAACTTCTCGAGCGTCATCTTCTCGGTGTACTGTGCCACACCGTAGGCTTTCTTTGGGTCTTCAGGCTTGGCTGGGTTGCCCATCATTGCAATACTGTAGTTGATCATTGCTTTGAATAATTAAGAATGAATAATTGGGCTTGCGCCCTTTGGGGTTGTTCCGTCGCTCGGGCGGTTGCTTCCCTTATAATTTTGTCGCAGCTTCGTCCCTACTAGGGGCGAGGCTCGGTCGGTACTAGGGACGAGGGTTGGTCGGTAGTAGGGACGAAGGCTCGGCGGTAGTAGGGGCGAAGCTCAGGTATTAGTAGGACGGATACGCAGTGTTCATGAGTCTGATAAATTCCTTAACCTTACCTATCAACGACATCTTCTCTGTTTGTCGTTCGTCCGTGGTCTTCTTTGGCTTGAATTTCTCCACGAAAGCATCGTAGTCTTGTATTTTCTTGCTCATTTTCTTGTGGGATTAAAAAGTTTATTATAAGTTTGCGCATCGTATAACTTAAAACATTTATAGATTATGAAACATTATCTGACACAAAGTACCAAGCTCGGGATGAATCGAGAATTAATGGATATAAGAGAGGAGCTGGAACAACAGCGCTTAGCTCTAATCCGTCATTTGACAACGTTAGATGCCACTTTATTAGGTATTCTAACCGTTTTTCAAGATAAATTGAAACTATGCCTCTCTCCTCTGTCTCTGACAACTGCCGGAATGATTTTATTATTTTTATCTCTCGTTTCTGGAGTATATCATATGTACATGGCATATAGAGTAAACGAGAAAGTTTATCGCGGTCTTGCAAAAATAGTGAATGGAAAGGATGCTCGCGGCTCAGGAGCCGTAAACTTCCCAATCGGCACCTTATTCGCTGCCAAAGTCTGCCCAGTCTGCTTGTGTCTGGGTACTCTACTCTTATTGGTAGGCGCATTTTTATAGTTTCTGTATCTTTTTTGCTCATTTTCTTGCAGGTTTAAAATGTTTGTTGTATCTTTGCAGCATCCAATTCGACGTCGGCGGGGAGTCTGGGCTTTAGTCCAGATCCGCTTTCGTCTTCGGGACTAGAAATCAAACTTTTGTATTTCTAGTCCTTTTTCTTTTCTTAGGATACAGACTATGTGACGAAGTGTAGGTTCTTTCTCTGCTCTCTGCTTCATGTATTGGTACCCTCTTCGTATTTTCTTAGCTCCAAACATTGAAGGATCATTGAAGAACATACATAAGGTATTATTTTTTTCATGTACGTCTGAGCGGTCATTGTATTTTACTAACTGCTTATTCTTACGACAAATGATACTACCATAAAAGTCCTTATTTTTTGTTACAGAGGCTATGTCCATACGAGTGCCATCAAGAATCATATCAAGAGACACGAGTGTTTCTCCGCTTCTACCTTTCTTCTGCTCATCACAAAGGATAACACTATGACCGCAATCATATAACATTCTTGCAAGTTCTTTTTCTAGGTTCATACCTTCGCTTGTGCCTTCATTATGCCCTAGGTGGGTTGCTTTCAAGGCTCCGTTTTCAGGATTAAACTCTACATCTTTGTATCGTTTGTCCTTGGAGAGTCTATCATATTCTTGCTTGTTGTGCGCAATACGTTTTAACTCTTCCTTGCGTGATGTATTTCGCCAGCATTGATGGTTGAGCCGACAGGCGGCGCAGAGCTGGTTATCTACGATTTCGTTTACCAGCCCTAGCTTTCCCTTTGCCACATCGCAGTCATTGCAACGCTTGATGGTGTAGGGGTTGTAGTCGGGCATGGTCTTGCCCTGTATGCCGCTGTTGAAACGGAACATATTCAGTTTCTCATTATTGGCGAATGCCTCTTCGCCACGGCTCATCGCCTCGTTGTGGGGCGTTTCCTCATATTTTCCCCTTCTTACTTGTACCACGGAACAGCGGCAGTTCCACGATAGCGGCGGGTAGTAGCTCTCCCAGAAAGGGTCACTCATCGGGAGGGTGATGCGGTCGAGGGCGGCGTGCTCCGGGCGTACCTTGTCGTCATGGGCGGTGCGGTACTGCAAGAGGTAGCGGTCGCCATCCTCGCTGTACTGTTCCCACTTCGCCGCCATCTCTGCCGAGGCTTGCACGAAGTTGTACTCAGCACGTAGATAGTTGGAGTTGTAGGTCTCGTCTATCTTGCGAACGTCGTTCAAAAAGCGTTCGAACGGCTTTCTGTCGCCGTTCTCATCGAGCAATGACGGGAACGCCTCGTTCAGCTCGTGGAAGGTCTTGATGCCTGAGAAGATGTAGTTGGAGCGAGTGAGGCGCTCGCGCATCTTGTCGGTCATCCTCACTTGCTTGAAGGTGGAGTCGAGGATGCCGGCATGGGCGTTGATGAAGCTCTGCGCCTCGTCAGATGCCAGGATGTCGATGTCGAGCTGTGCGCCCCTCTGACCGTAGAGCGCCCTCATCATCTTGTCGAACTTGTGGGTGAGGTTCTTGTACTCGCTCTGCTTCTTGTAGTCGTCGTTGGTTCCCTCCAAGGGTATGAGGTTGTCGTCCAGCCATCGTCTGTATCGTTGGTGCAGCCCCTTGTAGTCGTCGGGGCTTAGTCGAAAAAAGGTTGGCTCGCTGATGGTGCGGATAACGCAGATTTGTCGTCCTTCTTGTCATCCCCTGATGGTTGCTGCATGCCGAATGGGTTGGCTTGCTGCAAGCGTTCGCCCACGGGCATGTTGTACTTGTCGGCGAAGTACTTGCCATCGACCTCGTAGCGGTCGGCTATCATCTTCTCGTACTCCATCTGCTGCTCCGGGGTGTAGTCTATCGACTTGTCCCAGGTGAAGTGCATGCCCTGCAGTGGGAAGCCATGTTGGATCATCCGGGGGATGAGCTGGTTGTTGATGGTGTTGGCCAATAGCTTGGCATCGCTCTCCACGATGTTCTGGAACACCTCCAGGTGGGTTTGGCTCTGCGAGAGGCTGCTGCCGTCCTCGATGGTCATGGTCTGACCGATGATGAGCTTCGATATTTCCGAGTTGGCTCTATCCACACGCTTGTCATAGACATTGAAGGCATCGCTCTTGGCGTTCTCCACCAGTTGCACGGTGGTACCCTCAGGCAGCACTGCGTAGCTGGCCAAGCCCATGCGCTTCATCATCTCCTCTATCTTGTCGGTCTCGCTCTGGCTGCGCGAGCTGGTGGTCGCCACACGGAGGGGTATGCCGAAGATCTCGCCAAACACGTCCCAGGCGGCGAGCACGTTCTTCTTCGGTATGGTGTGCTGCGCCGCCTTGAGGTAGAGTCCGAGGTCGTCGGGCTTGCCCACCTCCACCAGGTTGCCGAAGTATTCGGGGGCGTGGTAGTCGATGCCGGTGGTCCAGTCCTGCCCGAGGTCGGTGATGAAGCAGTGATGCTCCGGTATGACGTACTTGCGGTCGATGAGGCGCATGCCATCGTAGGCAAGGCAGCCGTCACCATCGGTGGTGAGGTCGCCCATCTCGATGAGCGTGTGCCCCCAGTAGGGCGTGGAGAGCACCAGTCGGCAGAAGTCGTCAAACCACTCCTGCTGCAGGAAGTGCCTCAGCTCATCGTGGGGCGTGCCATCCTTGTCCTCGATGTTGAAGGAACGGGCGAGCACGAAGCCCATCCTCTGCCCGATGCACCCGGAGAGGTGTGCGTCGATGTCGGCATCACGGTAGATGTCGTAGAGCCACTGGCGGTTGGGGCTGTCCACGTCGATGGCTAGCTGCCATGCACGCCGCCACTTCATGATGTCGCCCTTGGTGAGTGCCTCTGTGGTGCGCTGCAGCTTGGCCAGGATGCTCTCCACCTTTCGGCGGTCGCCCTTTCCGGCTAGCTGCACGTCGCCAAACACGGTGTGCCACACACGTGGCTCACCCTTGATGGCTCTTCGTAGGTCGTATATGCCATCGATGGCCTTGTTGAAAATTCCCATAGTCTTCTTTGCTTTAGAATGAATTGATGGTTGTGTGTGTTACCAGGAGTGGTTGTCGGGACCCTTGCCGAAGGCGAGCACGCCGCCCACTCCCGTGGCGTTGCCGTCTGCGTCGGTACTCCCAGGCAGGTCGGGCACGATCTTTCCGGCTTGCACGCCCTCCAGCCACTTGATGGCACGCTCGTAGCGCTCCTGTCTCGTCTCCATGCCCATGCGTCCGGAAGTGGATGCAGCCATGTTGTAGAGGGCGATGTCGGCGGTGTACATCACCAGCTGGCGGTTTCGCTCGTTGCCCTCGGCGGCGAATGTCTTGTCGCAGTCGTATCGTGGGCGCAGGTATCCCGCCACCTCCTCGATAGCCTCGGCGATGGCGTTCTCCACGTTGTCGGGATCGGCTTGTGTGATGACCTTCAGCGAGGCTTCGCTAGCCACCACCTTGAAATCTTCTGTGCTGATAAACATCTTTGTATGAATGATAAATGATAATGAATAAATGACAAATGGGCTGCGCCCTTGGGGGCTTACCACGTGTTCCGGGGCTTCTGTCGCTCACCGATGCGAGGCACGAAGGCTTCCAGCCTGCCTTGCCTCTGCAGGATGTAGATGGCTCCCTCGTCGGCATCGGGCGCATCGTCGTGGGCACGGCTGCCGTGCTCCAGCGAGAGCGTCTGGTCGATGCCCACCTGCATGTCGTCGGTGTCCTTCAGCGCCTCGTTGTAGTACACCTGCCCACGCTCCCAGAACGGAGCCACGCTCTCGATGCGCTGCAGCTTGTCGGGCTTCTTGCGGTAGTCGGGCATGATGGGCAGCTGGTAGCCACGGATGTCGCCCTCCGCCTGAAACTCGTCGAGGGCGGTGTCCTGCATCAGGTTCGACTCCATGTAGAACTGGATGCTCGCCCCTTCCTCCAGTGATCGCTCGTAGAGGTTGTACAGCCAGCGCACCATCTCGCCCGTGGTGGCCTGGCGCACGAAGCAGTCCACGAGGTGCAGCTCCCTGCCCATCGCCCCCCATAGGCGGCATGCCTTGTAGTCGTTGGAGGTGGTCGATTTCCACGAGGGGTCGGTGTAGCACACCAGCGACTCGTACTTCGAGAGCCTTGGCATCCGCTTGTATTGGATCCAGTTGTGTCGGAAGATGGTGCCGTCCTTGATCGGGTTGTGCATCATCTCCTTCTCCCAGTCGCGGTAGCCCACGAACTCACGGTAGGCATCCACCTCCTCCCGGGTCCACTTCTCCCTCCATGTGGGGTTGCCGTCCTTGTCGATGGCATACACCTTGCTGAGGAACACGCCCTTGGTGTGGGCGATGTTGAAGAGCACGGAGTTCTTGTCGATGAGGTTGCCCACCATGATGAAGCGGCCACGACCCACGTCCAAGGCTCCGAAGAGTGCCGACTTCACCCAGTGGGTCAGCTCCCTCACTCGCTTCTCGTTCTTGCAAAGCTCATCATCGTCGAGGTCGTCGATGACGATGTAGTCGGGGCGTGCCTCACGGTCTCGGAGACCACGTGGCGACTGCCCTCTGCCGCAGCCGAGGAACTTCACGCCGCACGCCGCCTTGAACTCGCCGTCGGTCCAGTCGCCCCCGGCAGGCTTCTGCTCGCCGAAGTCACGCTTCAGTCGGTCGTTGTACTCCAGCTCCGCCTGCACGTCGCCGAGCAGTCGGATGGCGGAGTCCTCGCTCTTGCCCACCACGACCATGAAGTTGATGAGCCGCTGCGGCTGAAACATGAGCCACAGGGGCAGGAACACATCCATGTGGGTGCTCTTGGCATGGCCACGTGGCCACATGAACACCGCCTTCAGGTTGGGGGTGGAGCGCACCTTGCGCGCCGCCTGGTTGTGGAAGGGGGCGTTGTGGATGGTCTTCAGCACCTTGCCCGTGGTCTTGTCCTTGAGCTGCAGGTAATGGGGGAAGTAGTACTCGCAGAAGGCGGCGTAGTTCTGCTGCAGTCGCCTGATGCGCGCCTGCTTCTCCGCCTTGCCCTCGGGGCGCATGATGCTGGTGTCGGTCATGGAGTGTATCTCCTTGCAGAGTTCCCTCCACTTCTCGTAGGCTTTCCTAGCCTCTGCACTTACTGCCATAGATTAAATGATAAATAACAAATGATAAATAATAAATGGGGCTTGCGCCTTAGAGGTCGCACGAGAACCCGTTGTTCATCTTCTCGGAGATGAAGAGGTCCTGGTAGTAGTTGAATGTCTTCAGCAGCTCCGGCGTGATGTTGGGGTCGCTCTGCGCCCTGAACTTCATCCACTTGGAGAACGCCATGAACACCTCGATGGCATCCACCACGTTCGCCTTCTTGTCGAGTTTCTCTATCACAGCCGCCATCTTGGCGAGCTTGTCGCCGAGTCCCGCCATCTTCTCCGGGTCCTCGCTCTCGTTCACTTGGCTCACGAGTGCGTCGATCGAGAGGAGGAGCTTGTTCACGATCTCCGGTCGTGTCACGGTCTTGGCGGCACGCTGCTCCTTCCATCCTCCCTTGGTTGCCCAGTTGGACACGGTCACACGGCTCACCTCTATCTGCTCGGCTATCTCTGCCTGTTCCTTGCCTGCCATATACAATGTATGGGCGAGGTCCTTCTTACGTTCTAGTTCTGCTTTTGTCATAATGTGTGAATATTAAAAATGTAGTGCAAAGGTGCGATTATTTGGGCAGTCTGCCAAAAAAGTGTGCAATGGTTGCAGAGATGTGCGCAACCATTGCACACTTTTTTGGAGGAATGGTGGAAAGTTAGTAATATTGCACCGTCATTCCGAGTGATGAGCGAGGAGTGAGGAGTGAAGAATCAAAATGTAATACCGTATAAAATATGGGAAAGAAAGTAAGAATCAGCGACGAGAGCGTGAACTGCTACGGCACACGCATCCTCACCAGCGGCATCGACCTCACCCAGTACCAGCGCAACCCCGTGCTGCTCTACATGCACGAGCGAGGCAAGGTGGTGGGACTGGTGAAGAACCTGGAGGTGAGGGACGGCGAGCTGTTGGGTGAGCTCTGCTTCGACAAGGCATCGCCCCTGAGCGTGCAGCTGGAGAAGCAGTACCAGTTTGGAAGCCTCCGCATGGTGAGCGCCAACTTCCGCATCCTGGAGACCAGCGGCGACAAGCAACTGGTGAAGGAGGGTCAGACCTTCGAGACCGTGACACGGTGCGAGCTGTTTGAGGTGAGCGCAGTGGATATTGGCGGCAACGACAACGCCATGGTGCTCTCCGACCAGAGCGGACAGGAAATATCCCTGGCAGGGGGCAAGGACGGCAAGCCGCTCCTGCCACTATTGAATAACGCAAGTAATAACCCTTTAAAGAAGAATGAAATGGAATTGAAACAGATTGCCCTGGCAATGGGGCTAGCGGAGACAGCCACGGAGGCTGAGGTGACCGCAAAGATGAAGGAGTTGAAGTTGCAAGCCGGCAAGGTGGGCGAACTTCAGAAGAAGGTGGACTCTCTCGTGGAGGAGCAGCTCGAAGCCAAGAAGAAAGCCGACGAGATGACCCTCGCCAGCGTGACCGCCGCAGTGGAGAACGCCATCAAGGAGAAGCGACTCGACGCCAGTATGAAGGATCACTTCGTGGAGCTTGGCAAGAAGGTGGGTCTCGACTCCCTGAAGCTCACCCTAGGAGCCATGCGACCACAGGGCAAGGTGAGCACCGTGGTGAACCGTGGCAAGGACGGACGACTCACCCGTGTGGAGACTGGCTCGTACCAGAAGCTGAGCGAGGTGCCCGCCGATGAGCTCCTGGAACTCCGCGACAACAACCGGGAGGAATACATCGCCCTCTACAAGGCTGAGTTCGGATTCGCGCCAGACTTCGACTAACGTCCCATGGCGCAGCATCAATCAACAACACATCATCATCATTTTTTAAGAAACATAGTGACACATGAAACGAATCATTTCTCTTTTTAGCGCACTCCTGTTCAACTGCATCATGGGTGCGGTAATCTCCGCCGCAATGGGCTACGACCCTATGGCGGGCGCAGTGGTGGCCAACCTCACAGTGATAGCCCTCGGCAGCTTCATGCCCAAGGGCGCAGCCTGCGAGGGCGTGCTGAAGGAACTCTGGACGGGCTACCTCGTGAAGCAGCTGGAGCGTGCCGAGCAAGCCACCTTCCTCGATGGCATCCCCGACAACTCCAGCATCGTGGACAACGACGTGATCCACCTGGTCGATGTGGGCGGCGACCCAGACGTGCTCATCAACAACACGACCTATCCACTGGCGGTGCAGGAACTGAAGGATGGTGACATCGCCATCAAGCTCGACAAGTTCCAGACCAAGCCTACCCCTATCACCGACGATGAGCTTTATGCCGTCTCATACGACAAGATCAGCCGTGTGAAGGACGCACACGCAAGAGCCATCAACGTGGCCAAGTTCTCGAAGTCGGCCCACGCCCTCACCCCTAACGAGAACACCGCCTCCACCCCTGTGCTCTCCACATCGGGCGAGACCGACAAGGAGACGGGTCGCGTGAAGCTCTGCATGAACGACATCATCCGCCTGAAGAAGGCGTTCGACAAGTTGAACGTGCCTGTGGAGGGTCGCCGCCTCGTGCTCTGCAACGACCACGTGAACGACCTCCTGGAGACCGACCAGGTGTTTAAGGAGCAGTACAACATCAACCGCACCGACGGCACCGTGGGTCGCCAGTATGGCTTCGACATCTACGAGTATGCCGAGAACCCAGTGTTCACCACAGCCGGCAAGAAGAAGGCTGTGTCGTCAGCCGCAGCCGCCAACGAGTACCAGGTCTCCTTCGCCTTCTATACCGGTCGTGTATTCAAGGCTACGGGTAGCACCAAGATGTACTACAGCCAAGCCAACAACGACCCATTGCACCAGCGCAACCTCATCGACTATCGCCACTACTTCATCGTATTGCCCCAGAAGATGGACGCTTGCGCCGCCATCTACAGCAAGTACAATGCCGCGGGCAAGGCATCATAATCACCCCATCAAGCATCAAGGCTATGGCTAGGATGAAATATCTGGTGCTCCACTGCACCGCCACGCCAGAGGGAAGGGAGGTGAGTGCCGCCGACATCAGGCACTGGCACTGCGACCCTCCCTCGAAGGGCGGCAGGGGATGGAGGCAGGTGGGCTACACCGACCTCTTTCACCTCGACGGCAAGGTGGAGCGACTGGTGAGGAACAACGAGGATGCCGAGGTCGATCCATGGGAGATCACCAACGGTGCGGCAGGCTTCAACGCCATCAGCCGGCACATCGTGTACGCCGGAGGACTCGCCGGCGACGGCAAGACCGCCAAGGACACCCGAACCCAGGCACAGCTGAAGGCGATGACCGAGTACGTGAGGGAGTTCCACCGACGGTTCCCACAGATACGCATCGTGGGACACAACGAGCTGAACCACGGCAAGGCGTGCCCATCGTTCGACGTGCAGAAGTGGCTCCAATCAATAGGCATCAGGCAGGTATAAGGACTGTCATATCAGGATAACATTTTGTGAAAGTTGCATAATCACTCATAATTAGTTAATTGGTTTAAGGTTTGAAAGGCGATGACAGACATCATAATGAACATACTGCAGTGGGCTATCCCATCGGGCGGCATAGGTGCTGCCATCGCCTGGATAGCCAACCGAAAGGTAAAGGCGGCGGAGCAGGCCAAGCAGGTACACGACACCTATAAGTCGATGTACGAGGATGTGAGCCGTGAGTTGTTGAACTTACAAAGGAAAGTGGATGAAAGCACAAGGGAAAACGCAAGCGCGATCGAGGAACTCAACCGTGAGAACACTCGCACACGCAATGCGCTCAATCGGCTCAGCCGTGCCATCGAGGCGATACAGCTTTGCCCTCATCGTGCTTCTTGCCCTGTCAGCGGTGAGCTGCAGAACGGCGAGGAAGGCACAGGACGAGACGATGAGCCAGGCTCGAACAGAGCTAAGTCTAGACAGCAGCGCAAGCAGAAGGCAGGCAAGCGAGACGCTGACGGCGGAAAGCCTGGCGACCATGGAGACGTGGGAGCAGGCGTGGATGCTGCTGCCCCTCGACAGTAGCGGGGGCGGTGGAATCATCGTCAGGGGCAAGGGAGAGAGAAGGCTGCTGGTGGGCGCACGCTCCACACGGAGCACCATCGGAACCGACTCTTCCAACGTGGTTCGGACGGCATCCGAACGGCATTCTAACGAGAGCAAGACGGAGGTGAGGAAGCCTCCAGACGGGCTGACGGAACTGGCAGGCAAGGTGGCGTTCGTCATTATAGCCTTCGGAGTGAGTTACCTAGTAATAACGTATAAAAAGCAATAAGAAAATGGCAATGGAAAATATTTTGGACGGCACCGACCTCATCCTCAGCGTGAACGGCGGTGCACTGGCATTCTCCACGGGATGCAAGATCACCACCTCGACCGAGACCGGCGAGCGTGTGACCAAGGAGGCAGCGGCAGGCAAGTGGAAGGAGAAGTATGTGAAGAGCTTCTCGGAGAGCATCAGCGCCGACGGCGTGGTGTGCGTGGACGCTGCCAAGGACGCTCCTACCTACGACACGCTGAAGGATCTGCAGATAGCGGGCACGGCAGTGGACGTTACCTACAACGTGCGCGAGCCAGGCAAGCGCACCGGCAAGACGGCTGGTGGCTACAAGGGCAAGTTCATCATCACCTCGCTCGACCTCGACGGCCAGGCAGGCGACGATGCCAAGTACTCCATCCAGCTCGAGAACTGCGGCAAGGTGGAGAAGCTGACCACCGGCTTGCAGGACGGCACGGTGACGCAGAGCGCATCGAGCCAGCAGGCAGTGAGCAAGTAACAGGGTTTTATTGTAAGCCATAATTATGGATAAGATGAGAAAGATCATGATCGAGGTGGGCAGCAAGGCATATCCCTGCTGCCTCACCATGGGGGCGATGCTCCTCTTCAAGCGCAACACGGGCAAGGACGTGAGCCAGATGGATGCCTCGGACATCGAGGACCTGCTGATGCTGATGTGGTGCTGCATCGTGTGCGCCTGCAAGGCAGACGGCGTGGAGTTCACGATGGACTTCGATACGTTCACCTGCCACATCACGCCACAGGACGTGAACCGATGGAACGAGGTGATGAATGCCGCTGGCGATGAAAAAAAAAGCGAGCCGGAACCCTAGGTTCTGACTCTGACGAGAGCCAGGAGCCGCCCACCGTGGAGCGGCTGCTGGGCATAGCGATGGGGTGCATGGGGATGAGTATGGATGACTTTTGCCGATGCACCCCCTCTGAGTTCAATGAGGCCTACGAGGCGTGGGGCGAGTGCCAGGAAAGGCTGGAGCGTGGTGCGTGGGAGAGGATGAGGATGCAGTGCCTCTGCTCCCTCCAGCCCTACTCGAGCAAGAAGCTGAGGGCTGAGGACCTGATGCGGTTCCCGTGGGAAGAGGAGCAAAAAAAATCCCCTTGCCAAGAGGTGCAAGAGGAACTGAGCCACGAGGAAGTCATGGCAAGGTACAGGGAGGCGGCGAAGAGGGCTGGGCTATTGGCACTTTCCGTTGATTCTTTCGACCAGGCAGAAGAATGTTAGAACTAGAAATATGAAAGATAGACCGCAAAGAACTAGAAATGCAACAATTGCAGCTTGTCGTTGTTCACCATGCAGTGGTAAATAGACAACTTGGCATGATACGATGGCACATACGAAAGACAATATCCCCATTGTCCTAGTGGCTCCTTTTGGAAGCCAGCTACGCTTCTGTCTTTTCTTTATAACAACTTCTACTTTCATATTCTCAGTTCATTGCTAAACACGCTGCAAATATAATATAAATAATCGAACTATCCAAATAAATCTAGATAAATATGCCAAAAGAAGTTAGTTTCGTCATCAAGCTCGATGATAAGGGAACCTTCAAAAAGGTGACTGTAGATGCCGAAGAGCTAGGCAGAGCCGTGCGAAGCGTGCAGGATGAGTCGGAAAAGGCGAAGCGTGCCGTGCTTACATGGTCGGAAGCATCGCAAGCCATAGGAGTGTTGCAAGACACAATAGGAGAACTACAGGGAGTCGTTTCTGACTTAACTAGTGCCTATCAAGTACAGCTTGTGGCTGAGACACAGCTGCAGACCATCATGCGCCAACGTATGGGGGCTACTGACGCAGAAATCCAAAGTGTGAAGGATCTCTGCTCTGCCCAGCAGGAACTGGGTGTTATCGGTGACGAGGTGCAATTGAGTGGCGCACAACAGATGGCGACGTTCTTGCAAAACAAGCAGAGCTTGGATGTGCTCATCCCAGCCATGAACAACCTCGTAGCTCAGCAGAATGGACTCAATGCCACCAACCAAGATGCGGTGAGTATCGGCAATATGATGGGAAAGGCAATGCAAGGACAGGTGGAGGTTTTGCAGCGAGTGGGAATCACTTTTACCGATGCTCAAAAGCAAGTATTGCAATTTGGTAATGAGAGCGAGCGTGCCGCCATGCTCGCTCAAGTCATCACCGACAATGTGGGCAACATGAATGCAGAACTTGCCAAGACTGATGCTGGAAAATGGAAGCAAACAAGCAATTGGCTAGGAGATATAAAAGAGAAGTTGGGGGAAATGGTGCAAGGTATAGCACCAGCCATAACTATGTTATCTCAACTTACGATAGCAGGAACTGGGGTTGCAAAGCTCTCGACATCTATTTACGCATCAGTGAAAGCTGTTTACACACTTACAACCTCTACACAGATTTTGAGCCAAACGAAGACTGCCGCTATTGCCATATCGAGGGTACTTTCCGCATGTTATCATGGAGAAACCATTGGAGCTACTACGGCGGCGGTAGCCACTAGAGCATTGGGGGTTGCTGTTAAAAGTTTACTAGTATCTACTGGTGTAGGACTTGCTGTTGTTGCCTTAGGAGAAGCCATATCTTATCTCACATCTTCGAGTGATGATGCCACAAATAGTGTCGGCAAGCTCTCAGAGGCGGAGGAGCAAGCCAAGGCTGCCCATCAGCAAACCGCCCAACAGATAGCATCGGTACGCAGCGAGATGGACTTGAACATCGCCAAGCTGAAAGACTTCAAGGGCAACAAGGAGCAAGAGAAATCCCTTGTGCAGCAGATGAACTCGAAATACGGCGAGGCGATGGGCTATTACTCAACCGTAGGACAATGGTACACCGCATTAACCTCCAACTCAAAGGCATACTGCAAACAAATGATCAACGAGATAAGGTTGCGGCAACTCGCCAACCAGGCGGCAGACCTCATGCAGCAACAGCGCGATATCGAATACAATGCAGATGGAACTAGAAAGAAATACAGCAAAGCGAATAAAACGAAAACCGTGACCCATGTGTCGGGAAGTGACCCTAACAACCCAAGCGTCACTACCGAAACCGTAGAGATAAAGGGAACCAGTCAGCTAGACGAGGCAAACCGTAAGCTAACCTCCGTATATCGCCAAGAACAGAATGTTCGCAAAGAGATGCAGAAGATAGTGGCGGAGAATAACAAAATATCTTTCACGCATACAGCTGGATATAGTGTCACCATGCCCGGAACTTCATCTAGTGGAGGAAAGAAAGGCGGCATAACCTCTCCTACCAAGACCTCCGCAATCGAGACCGACAACACCCCCAAGACCCACCTCGAGGAATTGCAGAGCCAGCTGAAAAAGGCACAGGATGAACTGGGCAACGCCACCACCATCGACGCAAAGATCAAGGCGGATGCCAAGGTGAAGGACATACAGGGCGAGATAGACGAGGCAACCAAGGGAAAGGTGACCATCGCCGCCCAGGTGGATTCCGAATACATCGTGCAGGGCAGTGACGCAGACAAGCGGCTGAGCCGAAACAACGCGCAGCAGCGCATCGACCGCATCAAACAAGACTATGACATCGGCATCATCGCCGACAAGACAGACGCACAACGAGACATTGATGACATCAACAAGCAACTCACCGAATTGGGGCTGAAACCCATCGAGGTACACTGGGAGACCCACACCGAGGAACTGCAACGCCAGTTGCAAGACGCTCAGAGGGAGTTCGACAACGCCACCACCATCGAGGCGAAGCTGAAGGCAAGTGCCAAGCTTGCCGACCTGCAGGCGCAGATAGACACAGAGACCAAGGGCAGGCTCACCATCGCCGCCGACGTGGACCCCTCCTACATCGAGCAAGGGAGCATCGCCGACAAGCGGCAGAGCTACTCCAACGCACAGACCAAGGCGAGCCGCATACAGCAGGACTTCGAGATAGGCATCATCGGAAAGGATGAGGCGGAGAAACAGATAGAAGACCTTAACAATCAGCTCTCCAATTTGGGCAAGAGCGTGAAACCCATCAAGCTCGATCTTTCCTCCATGGTGAAGACCGATGGCTTCTCGAAGGTGATGGGCGACATCAAGGAAGGATGGGGAGACATACAGGGTGTAGGTGGTGGCATACAGAGCATCACCGATGCCCTCGATGGAAACAAGAATGCATGGCAAGCCCTCAGCGGTGTCATCAATGGATTCATATCCATAGCCGAGGGCATACAAGGCATCGTGCAGTTTGTCAACATGCTCACCACCGCCACGCAGGCTAAGAGTGCCGCAACGACAGCCGACACTGCAGTGACAGCCGCCAATACGGCCGTAACTACCACCAACACAGCAGCCAAGGCAGGAGAGGCCATTACCAACGCTACAGCCAGCGGTGCAAAACTTCCCTTCCCTGCCAACATCGCAGCCATTGCTGCAGGCGTGGCAGCCGTGGTCGCCGCACTTGCGATGATAAGCGGTGCCTTCGCCGATGGTGGCGTGGTGGGCGGCAACTCGCCTTCGGGCGACAAGTTGCTGGCACGTGTCAACTCTGGCGAGATGATACTCAACGCAGCCCAGCAGGCTCGCCTCTTCGCCATCGCCGACGGCACCGCCGCCTATGGCGCATCCGCACAGATAGCCGCCAACTTCGCACAGGGCGTGGCACTGCCATCGGTGAGCGTGCAGACCGACCGACTGCAGGGCATCTTGGCAGATGGCGGTGGCAACCAGCCGAAGACAGTGGAATGGCGACTCAGGGGCAGGGACATCGTGGCTTCCATCGCCAACGAGACTCGCTCCAACCGCAAGAGAAGCAACATCAGAATCAAATAACAAAAGATAAATCGCTATGTACATTCATGGATCTTTCTACAACAAGCAGGACGAGAAGGTGACCGTGCTGATCGTGACCAAGGACGACCGCACCACCGAGAAGGAAATCGGCAAGGAGGAGGACGGACTGTTCTTCTCCGACGACCCCGTGGAAATCACCTCCCAGGTGAACGACACCCTCGACGTGCTGCTCTGCTACCAGGCGAGCATCCGGCTGCTCTGCCGTGACTACGTGCCCGACTTCTTCTGCAACTCCTGCAGGGAGGCGGTGGTCAACATCCTCGTGGATGATAAATGCTACTTCGCCGGCTTCATCGAGCCGCAAGCTTTCTCGCAAGATTACAACGAGGAACTGGACGAAATCGAGCTGACCTGCATCGACTGCCTCTCCGCGCTGCAATACTCCAACTACCGCAACATCGGCACCGCAGGCACCACCTACACAGGGGTGAAGGCAAACGCCGACCAGCGCTCATTCCTCGACATCATCAAGGAGATACTCGGCGGCGTGAGCCAAGCACTCTGCATCAGCGAGGACAAGACATGCGGCATCTATGTTGACAAGTCCATCACCGCCTGCAACAATAGCAGCATGAACATCTGGGGCGTATTGAGAAAAATCAACATCTCGGAGCTGCTGTTCCTGGGCGAAGAGGAGGATGACGTATGGACACAAGAGGACGTGCTGACGGAAATGCTGAAATACCTCAACCTGCACATCGTACAGGAGGGCACGGACTTCTACATCTTCAACTGGGATTACTACAGAAAATCTAAAAACTACGGCTTTTACCTCTACGAAATATCGGGAAGCCCTCCCAAAGCTTTTACCTATCGAAAAGCCATCGACACCATCACCAACTCGCTTGTGTCGGACTGCGACACGCAGTTGAGCATCACGGAGACATACAACCAGGTATTGCTCACCGACAACGTGACCGAGGTGGATAACGTGATAGAGAGTCCGCTTGACAGCGACTCGCTCATCGTGGCGGGAAACTACCAGAAATACATGACGGAATACATCATGGAGACCAAGGGAAGCATCTCGGCCACCATGCGATATGTTAACTTCCTCCTGAATGACAAGCCTACGAGAGAGGAAACCACCATGGTGGACTGGTTCTGCTGGCCAAAGGCGGTGAAGAACTGGAAATTTTACGGAGATGGCGACCACACCACCGACATCTACTCCAAGTATCCAGCCGATGGAACCAAGCAGGAAGACATTCTCAACAAGGGACTGACTGCTGGTGTCGGTGCTTGCGTGTGCGCCTTTGGTAAGATCGAGAAAAAGAACAACGACGCACAGGTAGTGACAACGGTCAGCATGGACGACTACCTGGTGATCTCCACGATGGGAAAGGATGGAACACGACCCACCGACACAACCCTCCTGGCGGATTGCCCCGTGGCTGAGTACGTGGGCAACAAGAGTGGAGGAACGTTTAGCCCTGCCGATGAGGACACCGTCAACTATATCGTAATCAGCGGAAAGGTGGCGCTCAGCCCCGTAATGCCACACTCTGGCTGCTATATCGAGGAACTGAAATGGGCGGCGAACTTGCGTGATGACAAATACATAGGCATTGCGCCAAAGACTGTGACTAAGCGAGACGGACAGCAAATCTTCTATACACGCAAGTACTGGAAGGCGACGAAATGGAATGACGAGCCTTCTGCCGACGACGAGACCAACGCCCTGGACTATCACAACCTCTTCTATCCATACACCGACACCAGTCAGCAGAGCTACGAATATAAGTACAGTGCCGTGGGCGCAGAGACCGACACCATCAAGAAACTGGGTCTCGTGGCATGCATGCTCATCATCGGCGACAAGTGCGTGGTGGAGAAACAGAAGGGCGAGGACCTGGGCACGGGCGTGCCGGGTACTGGCGAGGGCGAGTGCGAGGACTACGTATGGATGAAATACAAGGAGCGGAGCGAGTGCCAGAGCGATGATGAGTACTACCAGCAAAGCTTTACCATCGGCATTGACCCGAAGCTGGGCGACAAGATACTGGGCACGGAGTTCGACATACAGAAGAACGCACCCTACACCAAGGGTATCACGGCGGAAGGCACCGCCATCCCCATCAAGATGGGAGACCATGTGAGCGGCAAGGTGCAATTCAAGATCCTCGGACCTGTCAACGCCGAGTGGAACAATGTCACACGCCGCCACCCTACGTTCTTCCGCCATACCAAGTGGTACCAGGACAGCGTGCTGCTCCTGCAGAAGACCAACGCCATCTTCATGAAGGACTTCAAGGTGGAGGTGGTGAGCGACAACGGCAAGATGGGAGCCGTGAGCGATGAAAGCGACATTGTGTATATGAGCGACACGCAGGAAGACTTCGTCAACAAGAAGGACGACCTGGAGTTCAAAATCACCACCGCCCTCACCTCTGAGGAGTGTAAGCGGATGGGTGTCAACAACGCCGTGAAGCTATCCTCGCCTCTCTTCGACAAAAGTGCACTGGTGAGCATCAGGAGCAATGCGCTCGCGTTAACCAGAATTGGAAAGCCTGAGGAGTTGTACGTGGACGCTGTCTGGAGAGAGTGGCACAAGCCGAGAATCATCTTGGAGCAGGGGTTCCTCCGTGGGGCGGACGTGAAAGTGTTCGGAAGATACACCATGCCGAGCCTCGGCAAGGGCTTCATCGTGCAAGGCGTGGACCGAAACCTCGCCGACGGCACCGCAAGAGTGACGCTGAAGGAGGTGTTCTGATGGCATTCCAACGGCTTTATAACGATATTCAAATGATATACCAACGACCCTGTAAATAAGATATAACGATGATCGACATCAAGAGTTTTTCAAAGCCCAAGAAATCGGGCAACGGTTCGGGCGGCGGTTCGTCATCCGTCACCTACATATCGGGCATCGCCTCGGAGGCTGACCACGCCACACGTGCCGACAAGGCAAAGAAGGCTGAGGTGGCCGAGCAAGCCAACGTGGCTAACCGTGCCAGCTCTGCACAGACCGCCAACTATGCCTCGAAGGCTGGAGAAGTGGACATCGAGAGCGAAACCCTGCAGAAGTTCCTCCGAAAGGATGAACCGGCCGAGGGAAAGGAAAACGTGGCGGAGGAAATGCACCGAAAGGTGGACTTCAAGAAGGCTGCCACCTTCGAGGAGGCGGCGGACATGCTCAAGAAATTCACCGCCCATGAGCTTGCTGCCCTCCTGAAGGGATTCACCATCGCTGGCCAATTTGGGATAGATGAGTACGGCGACATGATACTGAACACCATCAAGTCGCTGGAGTACAACAACGCTGCCGAGCAAGGATTCTCCATCGAGAAGGAAGACCCCAACAGGGACGAGTACCACCAGTACATCACCAACCTCACCGTGTGGGGCAAGATGACGATGAACGAGCTGGAGGTGATGAAGCGCACCTATGCAGGCGGCACGATCTACCTCTCGCCTGCCGGTGGAAAGATAGCCAAGGTGGTGCCCGTCTCATCATGGGATGATGACGAGAGTGAGTGGCATGAGACATCGGAGGACATGTGCGTGGGCTGGAAGTGCTATCTCCTGGCAGACGATGGCACCGCCGCCACGGAGAACCTATGGCGAGAGGGCGACCAAGTGCGCTGCCAGACCATGGGCAGGATAGCCGCTGGCGGCATTGGGCAAGGCTCCGCCGCCAACAAGAGCTATTGGCGCACCATCCTGAAGCATGGCGTATCGCAGCAGAACAAGAAAATCTACGACCACAAGATGGACCACGAACTCTTCGGCGGTCAGCGTTTCGCCTGGATCGTCATCGGCAAGCACTCCGTGCAGCTGGATGAATACGCCGAGGAGAATGCGCCTGCCGAGACCAGGGACATCCCAGAGGAGGGCGACGTGATCGTGCTCGACGGTAGCAGAACAGACCCCGACCGACAGAACGTGCTCCTGCTGGAGAGCCATGGCTCATACGCCCCCAGACTGGTGGGCTACCATGGCATCGACAGCTATTCGCACGCTAACAAGGACGTGTGCGATGTATCCCCGAAAGGCGTTCAGGTCCGCTCGGAGTACTTCAAGTTGCTGGCGCAAGGCAGCAACACATCGACGGTGGAAATCCCCAACTTCAGAGGAGCGTGGAACGCAGCCACCCAATACTATAAGAACGACCAGGTGAGCCACAACAACGCCATCTGGACGTGCCTCTCGGCAAATAACGGCACAGAGCCTACGGATGGCAGTCGGTATTGGCGCAAGGAAGTATATGGAATGAAAGGAGACAAGGGAAATCCCGGAGCCGACGGCACAGATGGAATAGACGGAACCAACGGCGAGGATGCAATATCCATCATAGTGGAGGATGCCCCTCTCATCTTCGATACTGGCAGTAATGGCATCGTGCCCAGCAACATCGCTAAGTCTGCAAAGGTAAAGGTGATGAAAGGAAACGTCAACGTAACGAATGCAATTACTGCAGCATCATCAAATGATGAAATTTCGGTAAATTGTAAGTCGGGTGTGACGATGAGAACAGACTCCAGTGAGCCATTTCTTAATGTTGAAATTTCAAGTAATAATATAGCCACGACGTGGTTGAATGAGAACGATCATTCAAAAGGCGTTGTTTCCGTTACTTCCGGCTATGCCACAGGATCGTTTGCCTATAACAACAAGGCATACAAGTTCCATGTCCCCTTCGAGGTGAACGTCTCGAAGTTCACTGGTCAACTCATTCTCACCACCGAGAAGTTCTCCACCGAGATGTCGGAACTCAGCGGCAAGCACAACACGCTATCGGACAACTACGACCGCCTCGCCGCCGACCTCAAGACCTCCTCACCCTCCATCCTCACCAACTACACCTCGCAGATAGAGCAGACCGCCCGCCAGATTTCCCTCACCGTGAGCGAGAAGGCGATGGGCAGACGGAACATGCTGCCAGGAAGTGCGCTGAGAAAGGGTGATGATGGTTTTGAGATGAGTATCTACGGAGATTTCGACGGTAGCACATACACAAAAGGTTATCGTGGAAATCAAGGAATCTTCATGAATGGCGGTGTTAGCGGTTCTAACTTTTTTCGAGTCAAGTCATACTATGATGGCTCGGAACTGCAATATGCTGGTCTTTTTTGGCGAGGAGGCGGTGCGTCTAAAAACATCAAGGTGCAAGCCAACAAGAAATACGCCTTGTCCTGTTGGGTAAAGTGCGACCGAACGGACGTGACCATTTCGCTCGAAACCATCTATAAAGCATCCGAGACTACCACGACAAGACAAGGAAGACCATCTACTACGACAAACAATTTCCAAGTCAGTAAGGCTAATACTTGGCAACTCATATCTTGCATCGTAACTACAGATGGAAGTTTCAATTATGTAGAGGTCAATTTTTGGGTATCACATATGATAAACGGAGTAACCGCCACTGCCTGTTTCTGTCATCCGATGTTTGAGGAAGCCGAGGAGTACAACGGCTGGACGCTATCCAAATTGGATTATGACTATATTGGAGGCAACTTGATAGATAACTCTCGTACTTTTGCAAGTGGTGGTAATTGCAACGTACATACAAAATACGGCTCTGTTATCGCAAATGGTTATAACAGCGAATCGTCCGTGTTTAAGGCGAGGATGGAAGCCTTGGCAGGTTCGGTGCCATCCAAGTATTCTTTGCCATCATCCGCATCGAGCGGAACGAGATACGCACTTGATAGTGATTGGTCGGTATGGCAGTATAACGGAAATTCATTGTCCGATGATAGCCACTATAACGGATGGCAGAAGACAAACGAATCCTTGCATCAAGATATAATGTCGGTTAATCTGAATCTCGAACTGAATAAGGACTACATTATCTCTTGGTACGCAAAATGCGAAGGAAAGGGTTTGTTTGGTGCTTATGCCGCAGGCGTAGGGAAGACCGTGTACAGCGAGTACAGTGATGGTGGCATAGACCAATCTACCTACGGAGAGAAGGCTTTCTTTTTGACAACACAATGGAAACGGTTTTGGATGCACGTAAAACTGATAAAAGGTTCTTGTTCCGCTATCGCATTCCGACAATACCGAGGAGACTTGTCATCGGAAAGTTCTGCCATGACGGTGTATTTCACCCAGCCTAAAATTGAGGAAGGCGCGACCGTCACCGACTGGACTGAGAAGCGAACCGACATGGTGGACAGGCAAGCCTTGCTCGCCACAGGCATCGACATCACAAATGGCAAAATCACCATCACCGCCAACAACACCATCTTCCGCGACAACAATGGCACCACCATCGCCCTCTTCGCTAACGGAAAGATTAACGCATCGCTCATTGACGCTGACCAAATCGAGGTGAAGCACCTGTGGGCGAAGAGTAATGACGGGGCGAGCAAGGTGGGCTACTTCGGCAATACGGAGGAAGAGGCTTGCAAGATTGACGATACATACGCTCCGTTGTTCGTTGGAGCCGATACGGCGAAAAACTCTCCGTTCTATGTAACGAATAAAGGTCACATGGTGTCTAAAAGTGCTACGCTTGGAAGCTTTTCGCTTAACGAATCCAGTCTCCGATACCTCACAGGTTACGATGACGAAGAGCCGGGGTTTGCTCTTTACAACGAATACATGGTATTCCGTGGGTACAGTAGGACTTTTTCGCCCCAAACAAAAAAATGGACATCGGAAAGGAACAGGCTAATCTGGGTGGGTCGTAACGATTGGGTTTACTCAGTGCCTTCATTGATGAGCAACATACTTGTGCAAGATTCTTTCCCTATGACTACTGATGATACCGCCAAAATAGGATTGCGTATATCCGTAACAGGATGCGATGACAAATATCAGTATGAGAACGTCATGTATAACGGAGCCATGGGCAGTAATGTGTATGGTAATTTTGCGATATATGCAGAGAATGGAATGTATGCGGGATTCAGACCGATGACCAGAAGAGCGAATTACAGTATGAAGTTAACGGAATTGGATTGCGTGATATATGTTCCTGTTACGGGCATCACGCTCACCCTCCCTGACAATCCTCAGAGAGGACAATGCTACAAGTTCATACAAGGTTCTGGAGATTTTTATATCAAATCATCGAGCAAGAATATATATTCGAACGGTGGTCAAACGGACAAATTCAGAAGTGGCGCATATAACCAGACAACGGAGATTATCTGGTTGGACGACCACTGGAGGATAAATTGGTTTAGGCAAATCGTCGGTTAACGTTTTTTAAAAATATATAATAGATTATGAAACTACAATTAGACAATGTAATGGTGCGCCTCTCCTTGGATAGCGAGCAGCGCACGGAAATGGAACTGAGAAAGGAAATCGCCAACGCCATCTACAAGACTGGCAGAAGGGGCTTGGCGGACGTGGCACTCTCCACGAAGATGTGGAACGGCAGCAACGATACCGACTACACCGATGAGGAGGTTTCCGCCATCAAGGAGTTCGTGGAGAAGAACTTCATCCCAGCCGTCATTGTGGCGGTGAACGAGGTGATAGAAAAAGCCACGATACCCCAAAGCTGAAATATCTAGTAAGTAATTTGGTAGCCACCACTCAATGTAAGGGGGGTTATAAAACTCCTCCCATAGAGTAAAAGTAAAAAGAAAGCGATTATAATGCAATTCCAAAGCCATTATAACCGCTTTCTTTTATCCCTAGAGGGAACTAAAAACATATACGTTTCGTTTTGCGAAAATATCATTTCGTTTTGCGCTCCGCGAACATTTCGTTTTGCGGATTATAATTGAAATGGGCACGGACTGACTGCAAGCCTTGTGAATGAGCCTCGTTCAGATACTCGTCAATCCATTCCTTGTTGATTGCGTTCTGACGGCTGTACCTTGACAGCGAGTGCATGTTGCGGGCGGTCTTTTCGAACTTCTGCAAGGTCTCGTCACTGTTGTCTATGAAGACATACTGGTTGTAGATGTGGTTGCAGGACAACAGCAAACCTACTGGAGCGGCAAAGGACAGACGGCAGTCACTTCGGTCAGTTGACAATCGCTCAA